>Ga0116157_10000216_pt1 | contig 64733 bp, 36 predicted proteins | sample AD_UKC048_MetaG_FD_89882 | JGI IMG/M metagenome (GOLD analysis project Ga0116157, IMG submission 89882) | Active sludge microbial communities of municipal wastewater-treating anaerobic digesters from USA - AD_UKC048_MetaG | ecosystem: Engineered > Bioreactor > Anaerobic > Digestate | place: USA... | reverse complement strand
TGCCGATCCGGGTAGTGTCCAGAATCTTTCGCACATTCTCGGTTGGGTCATCGGTTGAGTGGTTCGTTGGTATTGGTTCGTTCTAACAAGGAAGGGTTGTTCTGGGGGCGTCAACCCGCAGCGGCCAAGCCGGGCCCCCGAAGGCCCGGCTGGCAGGGGCCGCGAGGATTGTGGCCAACCCGCCAGGGTTGTCCAAGCCGCCGGAAACAACCCGCCCGCGTGTCGAGCCGCTCCGCGCTGCGCTCGTACCGGCCCGCCCTGCAGAGCCGATCGGCCTCCGCGTCCAGAAGCCCGTTGAGCGTCTGCTCCACGGTCTCGAGCACCATCTTGTCCAGATGGCCACGGATCCGCCCCTCGTCGATGTTGATCACCTTGCCCAGCCCGGATCCCCCGGCAGGCACCTGCCCGTCGCACTGCTTCTCTCCTGTCTCCATTGTCGCTGTCCCGGTTGTATCAACCCAGACCAGCCCCATCAAATGTGCGAAAAACAGCGTACGTTATCCGACCCCGGCCTCCACCAAATAAAGATACTGATTTATAACATCAGGCGGAAGAAATAATCACTGGAAAAGTCAGTTAATTCTCTTTTGGGTTTGCTATGTATTTTTGCCATCAAAGCAACTGCCAATGGAGCTAACACAAGAAGCGCGCTTGGTTCTGGTATTCCGGATAGCATGTTCGGCTGATACGCTTGCTCTCCGTGCATTTGCATTCCTGGATTCATTATAACTGCAACTCCACCATCATAATAAGCTATTCCCCTTACAGTTGTTGAATTATTCCAATCAACTAATGCTTCATTTCCTGCGCCGTGCAGTATATTACCATTTAAATCTTGTCTGTTGAACAATTCCGCGTTTCCTTGAGCCATATTATAATTTACAGTATATACTCCATCTTTAAACACAAGAATGTCAAGTGATTGCCCTCCACCAGGATCTATCACTGTAGTAGACAAATCATCATTAACCAATCTAATATCATCTGCTGTCGATATCCAATATTTGTTATTCGCAAAGTCAATGTCGGTTATAGCCAGAACATCCAAAGGCAATAATGTGGTCTGCGTCCAGGTATTCCCTGAAACATTGCCTACATAAATGTTGCCTCCTCCGCTTAATGCATAATTATTATTACCAAGATAAGCCACTCCAGACAGGTCAGGGACTCCAGTGTTGACTGTCTTCACCGGTATTGCGTTTGTGCCGTTATAAAAGTGTAAATAACCCAAATCAGTAGATGCCACCCAAATAGGGTCAGAGACATCTCCGTCGCCGCCAGTTAAGTTTCCATAACTTGCTGGTTTTAAAATAACTGGGGGAATAAATGTAGAATCATGAACATCATCCAAAGGCATCAAGGAAGCGCCTGCTTCACTAGTTAGTCCCGCAATCAGAGCACCATACATCATAGCCTTTCTTGCTATTCCTGCACAGCTAACACTGTCTAGAAGCATGCCAAGAAAACTTGGTTTAGGTACATCTTGCCTTTTCATAATGTTAGTTAATCTAGACTTATTTATAAAGTTTATGTTCTTATCGCTAGTCAATTGTTAAAAATATGACTTTATTCTAGCTGTAATTACGGATAGGAAACTGGTTTTGCCCGCTCCGTGGGCGCGACCGCCCCCCCGTCGCCCTCCGGGGGGCTGCCAGCCCCGTCTGAAGCCGTCCCACGATACGGATAGCGTAGCGGACGGGGCGCCGGAGGTCGAGCGGGAATGCCGACGGCTCCGGCCCCCGGCTGGGCGGCGGGTCCCAGAGACCCATGCCACGAGCAGGCTGGAGACTGGAGGCCGCAGGCTGCAGGGAACTACGGTTTGCGCAGCGCGCGGAGCAGCCCGCTGAGGACTTTGGATATCTCCGCCGACAGGTCGTGCAATGGCCCGAAGATGCGTTCCGCCGGGATGGCTGCGCATTTCCGCGGTTTCAGAGCCGCGGCCCCATTGAAGCGTCCAGTATTTCGGGATCACCGCCGGTGTGACGCCGATTTCCGCGGCCTCAGAGCCGCGGCCCCATTGAAGCAGCATAATCTGGTTGGTCGAGATGGCGATGCCGATGTTTCCGCGGCCTCACAGCCGCGGCCCCATTTGATTGGGTCAAGGTGTCTCGAGGACTCGCTCCAGCGCAGCGTGGTCGGAGAATAGAAGACGGGCCGCGCGGGTGGGTTTTGGGATAGGGGAAAGAACGGCCCGCGCGGCCCTGGCGCATGGGATGGCAGGACCGTAACCGGCCTCACGCGAACGATCCCAAGCGTTGGACCAATGATGAGGGGAGCAGGCCGGGGAGGGCAAGGGGATTTGCCCGCAGTGTGGCACTACCCATGTCCCATGCCCGCGCATAGATTGTTCCATGCCCGCATTCCTCATCGAGAAGCTGGTCTCTGGGGGCCAGACAGGCGCCGACCGCGCCGCGCTGGACGCCGCCATAGCTTTGGGCCTTTCCCATGGCGGCTGGTGCCCGAAGGGCCGCAGGGCCGAGGATGGAACGATACCAGATCGCTACGCGCTCACCGAGACTCCAGGTGCCAGCTACCTCCAGCGCACCGAGTGGAACGTGCGCGACTCGGACGGCACGGTCGTCTTCACGCTGGGCAAGGCGGCCAGCGGGGGTAGCCGCAAGACCATCGCTATTGCGCGGGTGCTGGGCAAGCCGTGCCTGCACATCGCCAGGGACGCAAGGGGCGACGCCGCCGCGCTGCTGCGGGACTTCATCGGCAGGCACCGCGTCGCGGTGCTCAACGTCGCCGGTTCGCGGGAGAGCAAGGAACCAGGCATCGGAGAGTGGGTGGGGGCGGTGCTGACGGCCACGCTATCGGCAGTGGGGTAGGGTGGCGGCATGGGCCACGCGGCCTGGGCAATTTTGATGGTGGGCCAGGGGAAGGGAGCGTGTGGCCCAGTCACTGCATGAGGCGGGCCACGATCATCTCAGCCGTGGGCCAGCGGCTAGCGAGGTAGTCAGAAGGAATCACCGCAACACAGGAAGGGTCAGCAGACGAATGGTGGGGGAGTGGGCCAGAAAAGTGTCCAAGAAGTGTCCAAGAGATACTTGGGCGACGATTCGACTTCCGTCGCAAGTGGTTGATTATCAGAGAGCCGGAGATGGGGATCGAACCCACGACCTACTGATTACGAATCAGTTGCTCTACCGCTGAGCTACTCCGGCTGGAAAGGGAACGGGCGGTATGCTGGCAGGGCTGCGGGGAAAATCAATAGGGAAGGAGAGGGTGCGATGCCGGGATTCAGCCGCAGCGGGCGGGGGAGGTTTCAGGGTCATGGCCCTGAAGCAGGAGCAGGGCTTTGTCGTAGCTGCGGTTTCGGAGGTAGTGGCGGAGATCGGAGGGCAGGGAGGAGCCGGCGAGGCGAGCGATCTCGTCGAGTCGGGCGAGGTGATCGCGGCAATCGAGCCTTTCGCTGGCGGCGGTCTTGATGGCTCGGAGGGCGGTCTCAAGAGTGGCAAGGGTGGGGTTTTGCACGCGGGAAGGTGGCGCGGGATGTACGCTTTGCAAGTGGCTCGCAAGGGCGGGCAGGTTTTCGGGTTTGAGGCGTGGGCTGAGATGGCAGAGAATAAGCGAAAGAGACATAATGCCATTCGCGCTCGTATTCCTGACGTCGGTGATCGTGGTCGAGGTGGTGGGCCTCGGGTGGGTTCTGATTCTCCGGGACGAGTACCAGCGGCACGAGCGGCGGGCGTACGGGTATCCGGATTTCAGGCTTCCGCTTTGGGCCAAGGCGTACTGGACGGCGATCCTGACGCTGCTTTTTTTGGCGTTGGCCGACGTGTCGCGGGGTCACGCCCCGCTGCCGGCGGCGATCTTCTGCGCGTGGTTTGCCCTGACCATGGTGGTGAAGATCGTCATCTATGCGTGGTTTCCGCGTCTGCGGGAGAAGTGGGTGACCATGCGTTGGCCGAGGATCGCGATCAGCAAGGCGCTGCTGGCCGCGATCGCGTTCGTGGTCTTGGTCTATTCGCTGTGAGGGAAGAGGGGGGCAGACATGAAAGGCGCTAAGTTAAATTTGTCGCGATAGTGGCACGGCCATCCTGGTCGTGGGGCTGGCCATGGGCATCTTGCCCATGGCCCCCCCCGAAGGGCGCAAGCCCTTCGCTACCCCTTCGTTAGGCCATATTTTCGGGCTATCGGCGGCGGCGTCCGAATTTAGGGCGGACGGCGCTCTTGGGGATCGGGTGATCCTCGAGCATGGTGGTGTAGTGGTAGGGGAAGTTTTCGAGTTTCTGGCGGGGGATGCGTTTGCCGACGGCGTGCTCGATGGCGTGGATGGCGCGGACGTCGTCGGCGGTGATGAGGGTGAGTGCGTCGCCCTCGGCCTCGGCGCGGCCGGTTCGGCCGATGCGGTGGATGTAGTCATCGGGGCTTTCGGGGACGTCGTAATTGATGACGTGGGAGATGCCCACGACGTCGAGACCGCGGGACGCGAGGTCGGTGGCGACCATGACCTCGTATTTTCCTGATTTGAAACCGGCGAGTGCCTGGGTGCGCTCGGCCTGTGAGCGGTCGGAGTGGAGGACCGCGACGCGGTGCTCATGGGCGATGAGGCGGTCGGAGATGCGGTCGGCGGCCATTTTGGTGCGGGTGAAAATGAGGACGCTCTCGTAGTGGAGGGCTTCGAGGATCGCGAGCAGGAGGTCGAACTTCTGATCCATGGCCACGGGGTAGAAGAAGTGCCGGACGGTTTCGGCGGGCGAGCGGCGGAGGCCGATCTCGATCGTGGCAGGATCGCGGAGGGTCCATGCGGCCAGGCGTTCGATCTCGGGGGGTAGCGTGGCGGTGAAGAGAAGGACCTGCTTTTTCGAGGGGCAAAAGCCGGCGATGCGGCGCACGTCGGGGAGGAAACCCATGTCGAGCATGCGGTCGACCTCATCGAGCACGAGGAATTCGACGGACTTGAGATGGAAAGTGCCCTGGTCGAGATAATCGAGGAGGCGGCCGGGGGTGGCGATGATGATGTCGGCGCCGGCCGCGAGGGCCTGGCGCTGGGGGCCATAGCCGACCCCGCCGTGGAGGAGGCAGATGCTCAGATCGGTGTGTTTGGCGTAGTCGCGGAAGGCGGCGTCCACCTGTCCTGCGAGTTCGCGGGTGGGCTCGAGGACCAGGCAGCGGAATGGCCCGTGGCTTTTGAGCAGGCTGAGAATGGGCAGGCCGAAGGCGGCGGTCTTGCCGGTGCCGGTCTGCGCGGAGCCGATGACATCGCGCCCCGCCAGGACGAGCGGTATGGCCTGCTCCTGGATGGGGGTTGGATCCACGTAACCCATTTCGCCGATGGCTCGGAGCACGGGTTCGGCAAGTCCTAGGGAATCAAATGGCATCGGCAAGCAATAGGGGTTTTCGGATGAAGGGCAAGGGGAGGTTCGGGGTTCGGGACTCTGGCCCCGGCGTCCGCATCCCACCGGATGCGCGATTCCTGGGCCAACCCGGCCCGCGAGGCGAGAGTGTCTCAAAACCTCTGAACAGCGCCGCCTGACACAGGCGGCCTACAAATTTTGTAGGGCGTCTCTGTGAGACGCGGTCCTTTGTCGCACGCGGCACGCCATTGGACGTCCCCTCTATCATCAGATGGGCGTTGATTGTTGGATGTTCCGTGTTGGGCGTTTGAGTTTTGAGACAGCCTCAGACCCTCCCGAAGCATGTGTCAGGACCAAACGACACACTGCACTGGGACCCAACACCCAGGGCCCCGAACCCACTCGCCTCACTCGTCGGTGGGCGTGACGGGAAAGATGCGGATATCGCGGACCGCGCCGGTGGTGCGCCACGTGGCGATGCCGAGGGGCCGGGAGGGTTCGACCTCGAAACGGATGCCGATGCGGCGGTTTGTGGTTTCGACATCGATGACTTGCTCGCCGTCGATCCAGGCCTCGATGGCCGACCGGGTGACGCGGACGCGGACCTGGTACCAGCGCTTGTCCTCGAAGCGCATCGTCATGCCGGTTTCGTTGTTCGCGGCGTCCTCGTAGTCGATGCAGGAGAGGCCGACGAGGGAACCGCCCCAGCCGCCGAGGACGAGGGTGCAGGGGTTTTCGCCGACGGGGAAGGTGAGGCCGCAGAAGAAATCGGAGCCATCGAGGCGGCGAGCCTCGAGGCAGATCTCATAGTTCATGCGGGTGACGGGTCCGCCCCAGGTGATGCCGGTCATGTCGTTGCCTTTTTCCATGACGATGCTGCCCTCGTCGAGGCGGACGGTCGCCTCCTGTCCGCGGAAATCGCCCTTCAGCCATTGGCCCATCGACTTGCCATCGAAGAGGCTGAGGCCCGCGGGCGGGAGCGCCTTGGAATCGATGGTCTCGAGCCAGTGGAGGCTGAAGCGCGAGAATACGATCCGCTCATTCGGGTTGGAGTCGCCGCACTCGAACAGGCAGCCGATGTTGTTGGACGGGAGCGTGGCAAGGCACGAGTAGGCCGAAGGGCCGGCCCACAGGGGTTTGGCCACGGGCCAGGTCTTGCCGCCGTCATAGCTGAGCCGAAGGGTGAGCGCCTCGCGCTTTTCGGGGCTTGCGGGATTGGTGAAGAGCAGGAGGTGGCGCTTTAGGCGATCTTTGCCATCGAAGCGGATGAGCGAAGCCTGGCAGCAGGGGTCTGGGAGCGCCTCCTCGAGACGGAAGTCTTGCCAGGTTTCGCCGCCGTCGTGGCTGATGGCGCGGGCGCGTTTTCCCTTGGCGGATGGGTCGCCGCCATCGCGGGCCAGGAATTGTCGCATGCTGAGCAGGAGCGAGCCATCGGGGAGTTCCGCCAGCTGGCATTCGTCGGTGTGTTGGGGCGCGGAACCGCCGAGTTTCCATGTGGCGCCGTGGTCGTCCGAGTAGAAGACGTGCGAGCGCTTCACCGGCTTGCCATCGGCGGATTCCCGGTGATCGCAGGGGATGATGATGCGGCCCTGGTGGGAACCGTTGGTGATCTGGATGCCGGCGCCGGGGCCGGTGGCGTACCAGGTCCAGTCGGGCTTCTTGACGTCGGCGGTGATATCCCGCGGGGCCGCCCAAGTCTGCCCGGCATCATCGCTGTGGGTCACGAGCACGTCTTTGTTGTCGCGGGTGAACGTCAGCCATATGCGGTCGGTCTGGCGTTCAAGGAGGGCGCAGGGATTGCCGATGGTGATCGGTTCGGTGCCGCCCTGTTCGTGCAGGACGCGCAGCGGGGACCAGTTTGTGCCCGCATCCGTGCTCCGTCGGGACACCAGGTCGATGTCGCCGTGGTCCTTGGCGTCGGTCTTGCGGCCCTCGCAGATGGCGACGAGGGTGCCATTCGTCGTGACGATGAGAGATGGGATCCGGAACGTGTGATAGCCGTCGTCGCCAGCGCGGAAGAGGACATTGGTGCTCGGGGCCAAGAGCGGATCGCGATCAAAGTCGAAGGCGGGGCACGGGAGGGCCAACCCGAAGGCCAGGAGGGGAAGCAAGCGTTTCATGAGAAAGGCATCGTAGGATATGGCTGGGTTGGCTTCAACGTCCAACAACCAACGCCCAAGGTCCTAGGGATCCAACCTCTGCGCCTCCGCGTCTCTGCGGGAGTTTCTGCGATGGCGCAGGCAGGGCGCCGGGCGGACGACGGAGGGTCTCCCGCGGAGGCGCAGGGCCGCAGGGGCTTAGGGAATGGACCTTTTCGTGACTGGGGACCCCGGTTCTTCCAAAGGCTGGAATCGGATACCAGAAATCCACACGAATGATCACAAACGCCAGAAGATGGTGGTAGACCCGTTGGAAAAGGACCGGTTTTGGGGTTGGGGGGCGCGCGGCCCACGGGTGGATCGCCTAGCAATAAGGTGTGCCAGACGTGCGTGGTCCTCAGGGTGCAATTCCGTCAGAGGTTTAGCGGAATCGGGCGAAAAAATGTTCTTTAAAGAGCGGGGTGAAGTGCCAGTCGGACGATGAAATCGCTTGTGATCAAACTTTTCACCTGATTAAGTCCTTGCTAAGCGGAAGTGCATGTCTATCGAGCGAGGAGCAGCGCCGCAGGGCCATGGGTCGGGTCCGCGTTATGCGAGGCCGGGGAAGGTCGGCAGAGCTTGGGTCATAGCCGCTGCGGCAGCGTTAGTGGTCGGCGCTATCGCGCTTGGATGCTGGAAGTTGGGGGAAGGGAAACGCCAATCATTCCGCGCCCTCGCGCATTTGGAGCAGTGCCTCGTTGCGCCTGGTGCCGCCGGCGCACTGGACAAGGCGGTGCTGGTGCCGCTGGGCCGAACGGAGCAGACAGTATGGGAGCGGGAGGATTTCCTGCGCAAGGCGCTGAGAGATGAGATTTCGTCCGAGGGGATTGCAGCCATCAAGCGGGAGGGGACCTTCGGGCCGTTGAGGGAGATCTTCCCCGCCGAGGCCGAGAAATGGGGGGCGCTGTTCGGCGTTAAGCCCGAGGATTGCTTCGCGATGCGCATGGAGCGCAAGGGCCTGCGGGCGGAGGTCGTGGTGCTGGCCGAGGGCGGCGTATATCGCGTGCTCCGGTGCAACAACGTGAAGCAGATGGCGGACGAAGGGTAACCACGAATGGACACGAACGGACACGAATGGCCTCCGCTCCGCGATGGGTTTTCTTTCGGGTCGGCTGGGCTTCGTGCCCGCGCGAGCAAGGTCTCCGTTACCTCTGTTCCCTCCTGTTCAAAGCCCCTCGTGACAGGTGGGACGGATTTTCCACAGGAGGCAACTGAGGTAACGGAGGATTCACCGCGAGGAGATGCCAGATCCCAGAAGCCTCATCCCCGGAACCCGGCTCATCCCGTCAAGAATCCCGCCGCGCGTTTTCTCTTGGCCGCAGCCCTCCTCGCCGCGCCACACGTACAGGCCGCGACGTTCGGCGGGAGCGCGCGTGTGGAGATCACCGATTCCACGGGCGCCTTGTCGCCCACGAACATTTACACGGTGTCCTGTTGGATGAAGATCTCGTTGCCCACGGGCGCGTCTTTTTCCGAGGACATGACGATCCTCGTCGATCGGACGACGGGCAACGATACCACACCCTATTGCTATTGGATCCGATTTAGCCGGACCTCTGGCAACGTGGAGTTCCTGACGAAGGGCACCAGCGGCACGTTCTTTAAGACATTGATCCGGCTTCCGCACTTGGAACGATGGTATCATTTGGCCGTCGTACGGAGCGGCGAATCGGTGGCCGGGTACGTGGATGGGAGGGAGATGTTCAACACGGGGGGCACGATCGGCAATTCGGCGCACGTGAACAACGTCTCCATCGGTTCGTGGCCGTCGATGGGGAGCGGACAGTATTTCCGCGGGGAGGTCCAGGAGCTGGCCATCTATCAGGGCACGCTGAGCAAGGAGTTGATCAGCGACCTCATGTTTCAAGACCAAAGCGCCATCCCCAATCTGGTCGGCTACTACAAACTGGCGGCGTCGGACAACACGGCGGATCACCTCAAGAACTTTGCCCCATCGCCGCCGTCGGGCACCGATCCGGCGATGGAGAGGGGATCGGGCCTCGCCTTCGAGGCGACGAACGAGGCGGGCGAGCAGTCGGCATTCGACTCCAAAAAGAACGGCGGCCGGGACGCCATTGCGCCGCTGTCCGGTGCGTTCACATGGGACCGCAGTATCTTCATGCGCCCGACGCCGGGGGTGCCGTTCAATTTCCGCATAGGTTATAGCAGCGCGAATTCCGTCGGCCGATCGACGCTGGGTGGTTTCGACCCCTTCGAGTCCGGGCCTATGGGCAAGGGCTGGAGGCACTCGTTTGAGACGAGGGTTCTGCCCAGCCAGTACTTTTCGCCGAAGAGCGACACCGATGTCCTCGGGCTCATGACATGGAACGGCGCGATCGAGACGTGGGATTTGACCAACGGCGTCTACCGGACGCGCCATAAGGGATATCGGGGCGAACTGACCCTTGATGGGTCGGGATGCGAATGGAAGACACCGGACCGGATGATCCTCCGGTTCCGGCACCCCAACAGCGGCGCGGCCGTGATGCGCGGCCGCCTCGTGGAGATCCGGGATCTCAACAGCAACGCGGTCCGGTTCGGGTGGAACGAGACGCTTGGCCTCATGACTCAGGCGGTTGATACTGCCGGCGGGCGCTGCGATTTCTACTACGACGCGCAGAACCGGATCACGGGCACGGCGTACCTGGGCTGGTCGGCGCAATTCCAGTACGACGCGGATGGCTATCTGACAAATTCCTTCGTCACCGGCCCAAGCCAGTACGCGAGCCTGAATACGGCGTGGTCCTGCACCTACTCCAACGGGCTGATCCGGGCGCTGATCGACCCGAGGGGGAACACCAATGCCATCGTTCGATTCGATGACTACGGCCGGTTGATCGAGACCAAGGACGCGCTGGGACGCGCCAGCACGACGGCGTACATGACGCCTGGATTGCGTCAGATCACCCGCACGGATGCCGGGGGCTACCCGTGGATCGAGACCCACGACCGGCAGGGGCGGGTGATCGCGACGCGCAATCCGCTCGGGCAGACCACCACGTTCGCCTACGACGAGGCCGGGAACCGGACCAGCACCACCGAACCGCTGGGTTGGACGACCTACACAGCCTACGACGCGCAGGCGAACCGGATCTCGGAGACCAACGCCCTCGGGGAGGTCCGCAACTGGACCTACGATCTCGCCCTCAACAAGCCCCTCACCGAGACCGATCCATTGGGCTGGGTGACGCATTTCCAATACGATTCGGCGGGGAACCTGATCCGGCACTACGACGACATCGGGAATCTGTCGCAGTTCACCTACTATCCCAACGGTCAAATTGAGACCGCCGCCGACGCGAATGGCCACGCCACGCGCTCGGAGTACGATGCCAGCGGATTCCTGATCGCACGGACTGCCCCAGGTAACAACACGTGGCAGTACACGCCCAACGAGTTCGGCTGGGTGACATCAGAGACCGATCCGCTCGGCCAGGTGACCACGTATTCGCACGACATCAACGGGCGCGTCGTGCACACAGTTGACCCGTTGTTTCGGGAGTATCGGTCGGGTTACGATGCGAATGGGAACCTGACCGAGGCCTACGACGCGAAGGGACAGGTGACCCGGAACGTCTTCGATGCGGCAAACCAGAAGATCCAGATGACCGACCGCGCGAACGGGGTCTGGAAGTACACCTACACATCGCGGGGCAAGGCCCAGTTTGCCATCGACGCGCTGTCGGTCACCAATTCGTTCGGCTACGATGAGGCGAACCGACCGACGGGCGGGACCGACCCCTACGGGTTTTCTGTTGAGACAACGTATGATGCTAACGGCAACGCCGTAGCGACGAAGGACAAGCTCGGGCGGCGGTGGCGGAAGACCTACGACCGCCTGAACCGCGTGATCGAGGAGTCCGACCCCTTCGGCCACACCAAGAGCACGACATTTGACGCCGCCGGAAGGGCGAGGACCGTCACTGCCCCAAATGGCTACGTCTCGACATACGCGTACGACGGGCGGGGGCGCATGACGACCTGGGTCGATGCCGAGAGTTACGTCTGGAAATACACCTATGACGGGGTGGGCAATATCCTCGACGTGGAGGACGCCCTCGGCGGGCACTACGTGATGGAATATGGCGACCGCAACGAGCGCATCATGGAGCGAAACCAGGACCTCAAGGAGTGGCACTACCGCTACGACGCCCTGCTCCGCCCCGACCAGCAGACCGACCCCAATCGCACCGTCCGCACCGTGACCTACGACGCCGGGGGCCGTATCGATTACGTCAGCCTGAGCACCGGACGGGTGGACGACTACGGCTACGACGAGAACAACAACATCGTCCTCCTGTCGCGCTCCCGCCCCGGCGATCCGCCCACCTCGACGATGTTCGCTTACGATATTTTGGATCGCGTCACCGAGGTGACGGATACCTTCTCGAAGCGGGTCCGCTACGGGTACGATAAGGTGGGCCGCGTCACCTCACTCACCTACCCCGACAACAAGGTCCTGACGCAGGGCTTCGACAAATTGGGGCGCCTCACCAGCCAAACCTACGAGAGCACCTTCAACACCGCCTATGCCTATGACGCGGCCGACCGGATGGTCTTCCGCAGCTACCCGAACGGCATCGTCCAGTCCAACAGCTTCGACGAGGCCGGGCGCCTTTTTGACCTGCGATACGTTCAGTCCGGTGGGGCCGTTCTCAGCGCTTGGTCTCAAGGCTACGACAAAAACGGCAACCGGACCGATTCCACCGCCCTCGGCACGTTGGATTGGCCCGACCCCTCCTCCATCGACGAGACCGCCCGCTACACCGCCAGCGGGCGCCTGATCGACCGCGTCGATGCCGCCAAAACCAACCAGAATACGTGGGTTTACCACTACGACGAGAGCGGGAACATGACCAATTGCGTCGGCGGAGGTGAGAGCTTCGGCTTCACCTATGACGAGGATAACCGCGTCACGGTGTTGGACTACGATGGCGGGACGAGCGCGGCACTCATCCGCAATCGGTACGACGCCCTGGGCCGAAGGATTGCGAGGACGAAAGACGGTTCGGAGACCCGCTACGCCCTCGACCTCCAGGGATCCATGGAGCGCATCCTGTGCGACATGACCCCCGCCGGGCAGATCACGGCGCACTACGTCCACGGGCCGGACCTATGCTACAAGGTGGAGACGAATGGAGCTCTGGTCTGCTATCACGCCGATGCGCAGGCGAACATCGTATCCTTAACCGATGCGGGGGCCACAAATGTGGCGCAGTATGCGTACACAGCGTTTGGCCGATCCCTTGAGGATACGAATAGTCGGGCGACGGAAGTCCAGCCATACCGATTCGTCGGGGTGCTGGGCGCGCAGGAGGACCTGGGAGACGTATATTTCATGCGAGCGCGATATTATAGCCCTAGTGCAGGAAGCTTTTTTTCCCCAGACCCAGTCAGAAAAATCAAATCTGGGTGGAAATCTTGTGCCTATGCCTATTGTGGGAATAATCCTCTCGCAAATGTGGATCCAAACGGAAGCGAGTACACTATATACGAATATGATCTCTTTGTGGGTGCGCCGCTTGTTGAGAAAGTCTTTGGGAACGTTTTCGGATTACCTGGGTTCATGGACGCGGCTAAGGAGAACGACCTGGGACTTGTACATCAGCACGCAAAGAACAACGAAACTGGTGACACGTTCGGATTTGGAGATGATGAGTGGGAAGCGCATAACTGGCTTACAGATATTTTGCTCAGAAAAAGGGCAATTGCCACAGTGTCAGACGAGGCTGTTCAATATACAGAAGCTACGCATGAAGACTGGACCTTTTCATATCTTTATAATAATTGTCAGATGCTTATGAACGAGCTGATGCTTAACAATAACAACATGGTAAATGTGGAAGTAATCGATGGCGCCCCCGAGCGACTTTCGGGAGAGACATTGGCCGCCACCGAAGAAGCCGAGCAACAGAACGCTGCGAACGAGGAGGCCGCGCGGCAGAACCGTAATCGCTCCTACCGCGCGACGGCGAAGATGTACTTTAGGATGTCGGCCCAGTGCGCTGGGATCGCGGCGGAGAACGCCTCCACGAGCGCGTACTACATGGGGCTGTACCGGCGGGACATGGACCTGTCGCAGGCAGGCGAGGAGGACCGGTACAACTACATGGACCGGGCGGGGGGGTTCAGGGCGCGGGGCGACGAGTTCCAGCAGGTCGCGGATTACTATAGCGATATGGCGAGAATGTACCGCAAGGAGGCGCGGTCGTGGCAGCGGCAGATCCAGTGAGGCGGGCGCTGGGGGCGTGTGCGGTGGCCGCTGCCCTGGCCGTGTCGTGGTCCGGAGCCGCCACGATCTCGGGCACGGTGTCGTATTTCGGTTCCTCGTCTGGGCAGGTGTACGTTTCGGCGAGTGGGACGAACGGGGTTCTGGCGTGCAATGGGGCGGGGATGGAGGTGGGGTCGACGGCCCTGTTGTCGCCGACGCGAACGATGACGGTGGAACTGCGGATGAAGTTCACGCAGGCGATCGGTGGTGGGATGGGGTTGATACGGAAATACTACGATGGTCCAAGTTATTTGAGCTCAAGTTATATGAACTGGCTTGGGGGCGATCAGACATTGACCCATCTGGCGACGATAACGAAGGATGGTTCTGGGAGTGAAGACAGTTATAAGTCGAACGTGATGCATTTGGGACAGTGGTATCACGTGGCGGCGACGGTGGACCGGAATGCGGGGCTGATGAAGTCGTTTATCAACGGTGCGCTTTACCACTCGGTGACGATTCGGACGGGCGACACCGTGATGTCCGGGGGCCCATGGCAGGTGGGGCACTCGATGGACTTGAGCTCGTCGAACCTGACATGGAGGTTTTATGGTGAGTTGGACGAGGTCCGCATCTGGAACCGGGTGCGCAGCCAGTCCGAGATCCAGGCGGACATGGGCCACCCGCTGTCGGGGGGCCAGGCGGGCCTGGTGGGGTACTGGAATTTCGACGATGGCACGGCCCGGGATGTGACCGGGAATGGGCAGAATGGTGCCCTTCTCTCCGGCGCACAGATCGTGGCGGCGAGTGGTAGCGTGCCGTTCAACGCGGGGGTGTGGATCGCGGCGCCCGGTGGATATGCGATATCGAATGTGCCGCCGGGGTTCGCGAACGTGTCCGCGTATATGGACCGGCTTGGCGATTTGGTGAAGGGAGGCGAGGATCCGTCGGGCGCCTATGGGGGGAATCCGTTTCTGGTGACTAACGATGTGGGGGGCGTCGACTTCTTGTTGTCGCTCGCCGGGGATGATGATGGGGATGGCATCCTCGATGTCTGGGAAATTCAATACTTTGGCAACCCGGGCGCCTGCCAGCCAGGTTCTGATGCGGATGGGGATGGGTTGACAAACCTCGAGGAGTTCGAGGGGGGGACGAACCCAGTCGACGACGACACGGACCACGATGGCATGCCCGATGACTGGGAGCTTGCGCACGGTCTGGATCCCCTAGATCCGGTGAACGGAAGAGCTGGCGAGGAGGAGTGGTACAGTGACGCGAGCGACGGGCTATTGGCTGTCGCGAACGGCGGCACGAACTACACGGACGGCGTTCGGGCCAATATCGTCGGGACGAATGGGGCGGGCGGTACTGTCTTGCGCGTGAGCGCGACGGTTGGCTTTGGCGTGAGCGACCTCGTGCTGATGGCGGTGATGCAGGATCCCGCGACAAACCTAGGACAGAACGTGGCGGGCACGTATGAGTTTGGGCGGGTCGCGGTGGTGGAGAGCAATTTTCTGAGCCTGTCCGTGCCGCTCAGCAACGCCTTCACGGTGGCAGGTGGCAGGGTGATGCAGGTCTTGAAGGTTCCGGAGTATTCTTCGGTGAGCGTCGATGGGTTCCTGACGTGCCGCCCTTGGGATGGCACGAATGGGGGAATCGTGGCGTTTCGTGCCCAGTCGGTGACAATTGGAAGTGCAGGTGTGATCGGAGCGTCAGCCAGAGGTTTCCGGGGAGGGCCGGATTACGCACTGCGAGATGCGGATGGCTACCAGGGCGAGTCGTTTGGCACCAATTGGTTGGCTCGGTTGAACACGAACAATTTCGGTGGGGGCGGCGGCGGTGGTCGCACCTATAATAATCAGGGCAACGGAGGTGGTGGGGGCGGCCACGGAACTGCGGGCGCCCCTGGCGTGACGATCACGGGTGGCCCGGTGGGTGCCGGCGGGATGGCGTATGGGACAACGAACCTCGCGGGTCTGTTCGTGGGCAGCGGCGGAGGGTCAGGGGGTCAGGATGGGGACAACCCAGGTGACGCAAATTTGAACGGCGGTAAAGGGGGCGCGGGGGGAGGGATCGTGTTCATCCACGCCGCCTCGCTCACGAACTCAAGCGCTGGAGCCGGCGGTAGGATCGAAGCGAACGGGATGGCTGGAGGGTCCGCCGGAGAGGAGAGAGGGTATGGGGGGGGCGGCGCCGGGGGCTCGGTATGGCTCGGGGTGAAGACCGGGGGCGGAATCTCTGTCTTCGCCACAGGCGGGCTCGGAGGGTCGGGCGCGCCGAATGGCGGCGGGCCGGGTGGAAATGGGGGCGACGGGCGAGTGCGGATCAGCCAATGGATGGGGAATCAAGGTATTGGGTCGCAGCCTCAGGCCAACCGGACCGCAGCATACGATGTGCCGCGGGGCCTGTTCCCGCCGCCGGACGCGGATGAAGACGGCTTGCCGGATCTTGGCGAATACCAGAGGGCGACTGACCCCCGGAATCCGGATTCTGATGGCGACGCGATGCCCGATGGGTGGGAGGTCGATAATGAAACCAATCCATTGCTTGCGGATCCATTGGGAGATGGTGACGGGGACGGGCTCGGGAACGGGTTGGAGTACAAGCTCGGTTCCAAAGGAAATGCGCCGAACAGCGATGGCGACAACTTGCGCGATGGCGTCGAGTACTCCGTGCATGGCACGAGCCCAGTTTCGAATGACTCCGACAACGACGGCATCTGGGACGACTGGGAGGTGGACAACGGGCTAAACCCGACGCTGAACGATGCGGCGGAGGATCGGGATCTGGACGGGTTGACGAACTTGGAGGAGTGGGATCTGCGGTTTCAGGACTATCGGGCGAACAACGCCGATTCCAATGCCGACGGGAAAAGCGACTACGAGAACCGGTGGGGGAGGAAGGCGGAGAAGTATTACTACGACAAGATCGATCGGTTGGTCGGGGCCGAGTACAACCACGGGTCCAACGGGTTGTCCATCGCGTACGTCTACGACGGCAACGGGAACATCAAACGGCAGATTTACCTGAGGCGGGACGGGGACCGGGACGGGATTCCGGACATCCGCGAGTTCCTGGATGGAGTCTCAACCTCGAATGCGAACGCGTACGCGGATAGCGACGGGGACGGGTGGTCGAACTGGCAGGAGTTGAAGGGCGGAAGCAACGCGGGGGATTCCAACAGCGTGCCCAATGTCCTCGGGGTGTTGGGGACGAATCTGCTGACGTTTGACCCGGGGTTCACGCCCTCGAATTTCGTCATGGGGGTCGGTCAGCTGGATGGGATCGGTGGGGAAGAGATCATCATCGGGGCGGACGGGAATCCGGGAGGGGTGACGAATGCGCTTCTGGTATTGTCGCAGGCGACGGGGGGTTGGTCCACGCAGCGGGTGGAGGTTGGGCCGGTAGGGGTGACCTCGATCGTGGTGGGTCGGGCCGTAACGAACGGGGCGCCGGCGATTTATATTGGGACGCGCGATGTGGGTGGCACTGGTGCTGTGGTGCAGGTGCAGTGGGTGAGCAATGCGTGGATGAAGACACCGTTGCCGACGGCGAATACGAACGATGCGGCCACACTGATTTGCTTGGCTGCTGAAACGCACCTGATGGCGCAACTTTCGATCACCAATGTGCCGCATGACGCGTTGTTTGGCCTGAGGCAGTCGAACGATGTTTGGATGGCGACCCTGAGCGATTCGAATTCGGCCAGCCGTGGACTGGGCACGGCTATGCCTGAAATCCCGGGTTTGATGGGACTAAGGTTGACCGACGGGGGGACGATTCAGGTGATTCAGAATGCGTCTCGGGTCAGTCTACCGCCGGGTGCGATAAATCGCCCCAGATCGGCGTCTTGGTACTTTACCACGCCGGGGCCGATAAACTGGACGAATGCCGAAAACATTTCGCAACAGTATGGCTGCCATCTTGTGACGGTCGAGGACGAAGAGGAAAATAGTTGGATACGCGCAAATTTTACAGGTGAGTTGTGGCTTGGGTTGCATTCATCGAATGCGTTTTCGGGGCCCGTTAGTGGTTGGGTTTGGTCCAGCGGTTCAACATCGACGTATAGAAACTGGGCTTCGGGTCAACCGGACGCAGGTGAGTTCTGGGTGGTAATGACCGCGGGCGCGACGACATGGAACAACATAAGCCTGAACGGCGGTGCTTCGGGTCTTGCGGAGGGCACGGTGGATTCTGAAATCAGACCGGTTGCTAACGAGATCAGCCTACCCGAGCCAACGGTGAGCGCGCGCATGCTTTGGCGGGGACTATCGCTGGATGCGGGGACGCTGCGAAACACGAACGGCTGGTCGCTCTGTTACACGTGTTTGGATGACAGGAACGCAAACGAAACAGTCGATTCGGGCGACGAGTTCATTTTGGAGGAGTTCGTGGTCCTGGGAACCAACTATTCCGTGTGCACAAGCAATCGCGTGGTTATGCAAGGGGGACAATTAAGTCATTCGTATGCGCTGGCCTTTGCGAATTTCTTGAGTAGGAGTAACGAGGTGTTCTTCACGGGCGAGCCGGACGGTCGCGTTTACTCATGGCAAGCGCTCCATTCGACGAACGCCCTACAACGATGGCTATTCAGTGGCCATTATGAAGGCAAGGCTTGGCACCACCTGGCGGCGCGGGCCGAAGCCAACGCGGGCGAGGGATTGGCGGGCCTCTGGGTGGATCCGACCAATGCGTCAGTGTGCCACGTTGCGTACTTTGCGCCGCAGCGTGAGCTTTGGACGCCGCCGGTCATCCCGCAGACCGTGCCGCAGACCTCGGTGATGGTGTCGTCGAACTCGCATGGTGGGAGTGCGGCGGTGGACGTGCGGATCTGGGATGCGGAGGGCAATCCGAGCGCGGTGGCGGTTCAGTTCTCGACGAATGGGGGGGCGTCGTGGGGACCGGCGACCATCCTGACGCTGGACGGGCAGGCGTATAGTCCTTCGGCATTTTTCGAGGCGCAGCCGGGCGGGACGACGCATGGTGCGGTGTGGAATGCGCGCGGGGACGTGGGGTCGGGGTATCAGGGCACGGTCCTCCTGCGGGCGCAGGCACGGGACATGAGCGGCTCGGGAACGTGGTCGGTGGCGGTGCCGTATGCGATGACCATCGACATCGCGGATTTGGAACTTTCGATGGGCGATGAACCCGATCCGGTCGTGCAGGGTCAGGAGCTGACGTATTCGCTGGGGGTGTTGAACAAGGGTCCGACGGAGGCGCCGGGGGCGGTGGTGGATGTGACCTTGCCGAGCGGGGTGACGTTTGTCTCTGCGGAGGCCTCGCAGGGGACGTGCACGCCGTCGGGCGGTTCGGTGCAATGCGACCTGGGGTTGTTGGGCAACGGTGCGACCGCGACGATCACGATCAAGGTGCGCCCGAACGCGGCGGGTGAGATCGAGGCCTCGGCCGTGGCGAGCCACGCGGGGAGCGATCCGGTGTCGGACAACAACACGGCGAGTGCAACGACGACGGTGAATGGGTCGGATCAACTCGTGGTCACGCCGGATCCGGTGTTAGACATCGGCGGGGTGATGTTGGGCGCCCACCGAGACGGCACATTCACCCTCAGCAATAAGGGCCCGTCATCGGTGAGCGGGACGGCCTCGGTGCCGGCGGGGGTGTTCGAGATCGTGTCGGGCAGCCCGTACGATCTGGCCGGCTTTGCGGGGGGCGCGGTCGTGGTGCGGTTCACGCCATCGGGGAATGGGTCGTTTGGCGAGGACGTGATCTTCGAGAGCAATGGGGGGACGCGGACCAACCGGGTGGTGGCCATCGGGGCGGATCTGCCCGCGCCAGATTTCACGGCATGGCCGACGAGTGGGGCCGCGCCGCTGGCGGTGCTGTTCACGGACCTGACCGAGGCGATGGTGACGAACCGGGTGTGGGCATTCGGGGACGGCGGATCGCTGGCTACGGCCGAAAGCAACATCGTCTACACCTACGCGCTGCCGGGGACGAACACGGTGACGTTGACGGTGCAGGGCCCGGCCGGGTCCAGCTCGGTGACGAAGTCCAACCTGATCGTGGTGGTGATGTATCCGCCGGGCGACGTGAATGGCGATGGGCGGGTGACGGGCGCCGATTCCCTCCTGATCAATCAGGCGCTGGTGCCCCCGGGCCTGCGGCAGACCAATGACGCGGTTTTCGCCAAGGCGGGCTTCCGGAATGGTGACGTGAACGGGGACGGGCAGGTGACCGGGGCCGATTCGCTGCGGATTAATCAGGTGCTGGTGCAGCTGCGGTCGTTCGTGGTGACGAAGGCGATGCCCTCGTGGCGGAGCAACTCGGCGCCGACGGCGGTGGCGGTGTACGGGATCGGCTTCCCGACGCAGGCGGTGAGCGGGGTGACGATCGGTCCGCCGGTGAGCCTGAGCCTGTCGAACGTGACAGCGGTGAGCCGGGAGGAGATCCGCGGCGTGGTGCCCGCCGGCGGCGGGACCGGCACCGGGGCGGTCAGCGTCATCGCCTTCCCGAGTAATAGCGTGATATCGACGGGAACCTTCGAGATTAGATGAAAATGAACCACAGAGAACACGAAGGGCACGAAGAAGAAAAGCGAGGGTCATCAACCTTCGCGTGCTTCGTGGCCTTCGTGGTTAAACTGCTCCGTCCAAGCGTCCCTGCGTTGGCCTTGCTGTTCTCCCCTGCGTCGGGAGCGACGATCTCGCTGCCGACGACGAATGTCCCCGGGGGCACGACATTCGAGATGCCGCTGGTGGTGGACTGCGGGACGGCGCCGCTGGGCCGGTATGACGCGATCATCGGGTATCCCACCTCGGTGGTGCGGCTGGTTTCCATCGCGGGTGGTGCGGGTGAGTTCGGTTCGCCCTTGTTCAACACGAATACCCCAGGTGCCGTAGCCCTGAGCGACGAGAACCTCACCAGCCTGACCTCGCCGACGGGGACATTCCGGGTGGCCGTGTTGACCTTCGAGTCCGTGGGCGCGCCGGGCAGTGCGGGTCCGGTGGGGTTTGCGTTGGCGAGCCTGCTGGATGTGGATGGCAATGACCTGCCGGTGGCGCGGGTGGATGGATCGGTGGCCATCGCCGATCCGGCGGTCGTGCGCGTGGGATCGACCAACGTGCCTGGCGAGACGAGCTTCGAGGTGCCCATCGTGGTCGATAGCCGCAACTACCCGCTGGGGCGGTACGAGGTGGAGATCGCCTTTGACACCAACGTCGTGCGGCTCATGGACGTTTTGGCCGCAGGGGGGGCATTCGGCTCGGTCATCCTCAACACCAACACGCCGGGGCGCGTGATGTTCTCCGGGGAGAATATGACGAGTCTGGATTCGCCCACGGGCGAGGTCGCGGTGGCCAAGATGGTCCTTCAGGCGGTGGGCGGCTTGAATAGCGGGTCGCTCCTGACGATAGGGGGGGCCGCGGTTTTGGATACGGGCGCGTCGGCCCTCCAGGTGGTCGAGGTGGCCGGGCAGGTCTACGTCGACATAGACGGCGATACCGACAGCATGCCCGATTGGTGGGAGGAGTTGTATTTCGGCATGACCAATGCCCCAGGGGGTTTTGCGGGGCTGGATTTCGATCGTGATGGCTGGAGCAACCTCAAGGAGTACCTCGCCAGGACGATCCCCACGGATCGCAATAGCGCCCTTAGGATCACCAGAATTGAGAAGCTGGGGAGCGACATCCGGCTCTGGTTCACCACCTCCAGCGGCCGACGGTACGTGACGGAGTGGAGCGATTCGCCGGCCGGGCCATGGAACGGGATGCCACCCAACGTGGACGGTACCGGTTCCGAGGAAGGGAAGATCGACGGGAGTGCCGCGGGGATACCCAAGCGGTTTTACCGAGTTCGTTTGATCCCGTAGTGTTGCGTCCCTGTGTCTCTGCGGGAGGAAGAGTCGTTGGGAATTGGATGGTGGGGTCAGACATGATACCCGACAGTGCGGGCGCGACTAGGGATGAAGATGGATCGGAGGAGCGCGCTTGCGCGCGATTGATGTGTGAAATCGCCCGCAAGCGGGCTCCTACGTTTCGCTAGTGAAGTTATCCGTCCTTGCGGACGCGGGGCGGATGCGCCAATTTGGCGCTATTGAAAGCTGCGGTACTGGACAAGGTTCTGGATCGGCTGGGCCAGCTAGACGCTGGTGAGGTGCAGGGGTATCTGGAGCGTTTGGCGCGGGAGCAGGGGGTGTTGGGGGCGATTTTCGGCGCGATCCGCGAGGGGATACTGGTGATCGATGAAGGGGGCATCATCCGTTATCACAATCCTGCGGCGGCGACCATGTTGGGTTTTGGTCCGGGCGGGGCAGTTGGGCAGGGGATTGGGCGGCACGTGCGGGAATTGGACTGGCAGGGGCTGGTGCGGGAGGGCGCATCGGCATCGCGCGATCTGGAGATCACGTATCCGGAGCGGCGATTTCTTAGTGTCTACGCGATTCCATTAGCGGAGGGTGGGCACGAGGGGATCGGGGTGGCGCTGGTGTTGCACGATGCGACGGCGAGCCGGCTCGCGATGGATGAGCGCGCCGAGAGCGAGCGCGTGCAGGCCGTGATGACGCTGGCGGCGAGCGTGGCGCACGAATTGGGGAATCCGCTGAACAGTTTTGATATACACCTCCAACTGATGGAGCGAGAGATCCGCAAGCTGCGCGAGGGCGAGGGGGTGCGAATGCGCGAGGCGGTGCGCGTGGCGCGGCAGGAGGTGCGCCGCCTGGATGGGATCATAAAGAATTTTCTGCGGGCGATCCGGCCGGCGCCGCTGGACCTGCGGCTGGTGGCATTGAACCGGATCGTGCGCGACGCGGTGGAGTTCCTTCGGCCAGAGATCGAGGGGCGGGATCTGATAGTGGAGATGGATCTGGCCGACCGCCTGCCGCGACTGATGTTGGATGCGGACCAGATCCGGCAGGTGTTTCTCAATTTGATCAAGAACGCGATGCAGGCGATGCGGACGGGCGGGATACTTCGGATCCGCACGGAGCTGGATGAGGATTGGGTGGCGGTTGTTTTTCGGGATACGGGCGGCGGATTTGACGCGCGGGCGCTCGGTCGGCGCGGCGAGGCGTTCCTCTCGACGAAACCCGGAGGCACGGGTCTCGGGCTGATGGTGGTGAGCCGGATCGTCGGGGCGCACGGGGGGCAGCTGGAGATCAAGAGCCTGCCGGGCGTGGGAGCGGAGATGCGCGTCAGGTTGCCCAGGCCCGGCTCCCGGGTGAAACTGTTGCCGGCGCCCCTTGAGCGACGAGCGCCGAGCGGCGAGCGATGAACGACGAACTACTGCAACTCCCAATAACCAACATTCAACACTCAATGACATCAATAACTATGGCAGGTGAACGTTGGTTGTTGGATGTTGGCTGTTGAGAGTTGCCAAGATTCTTTCTCCATGAAGCCGAACATACTCATAGTGGATGACGAGAAGAACGCGTGGGAGGGGTTGCGCGCGGCGCTGGAGGACAAGTACGAAGTGTACGTGGCGGCGGATTCGGCGCAGGCGTTGAACATCCTGGAGTCCGAGCGGATCGACCTGATGCTGACGGACATGAAGATGCCGGGCGAGGAGGGCCTGGATCTGATCGAGCGCGCGCTGGCGCTCCCGCACAAGCCGGTGTGTCTGCTGATGACGGCATATGGCAGCGTCGAGACGGCGGTCGAGGCCATGAAGAAGGGGGCGACGGATTATCTCGCCAAGCCGCTGAACCTGGACGAGGTGGAGCTGATCGTGGCGCACCATCTGAAGGCGCGACGCCTCGAGAGCGAGAATCTGGAGCTGCGGCAGAAGGTGGCCGAGCGCGAGGGGATGGAGGAGATCATCGGGCGATCGTCGCCCATGGTGGAGGTGTTGGACGTCGTCAAGCAGGTGGCCCCGTCGAGGGCCACTGTTCTCATCCAGGGCGAGAGCGGCACGGGCAAGGAGCTGGTGGCCCGGGCGATCCACAGGCTGAGCCCAAGGCGCGAGGGCCCGATGGTGACGGTGCATTGCGCGGCGCTGTCGCCTCAGCTTCTGGAGAGCGAGCTGTTCGGGCACGAGAAGGGGTCATTCACGGGCGCGGTGGAGCGGCGGATCGGGCGTTTCGAGGCGGCGGAGGGGGGCACGATATTCCTCGACGAGATCGGGGAGATAGATCCGGGGACCCAGGTCAAGGTGTTGCGGGTGCTTGGGGAACGGAGTTTCGAGCGGGTGGGGAGCACCAAGACGCTGCACGTCGATGTGCGGCTGGTGGCCGCGACAAACAAGGACCTCCGCAAACTGGTGGACGAGGGGAAGTTTCGCGACGACCTCTTCTTTCGGCTGAACGTCGTGCCGATACAGATGCCGCCATTGCGGGAGCGGCCGGAGGACATCCCGCTGCTGGTGCGAGCGTTCCTGGCGGAGTTCAACCGCGAGAACGGGGCGAATGTCAAAGGGTTTAGCCGGGAGGCGATGGAGAGGCTACTGGCGTATCATTGGCCGGGGAACGTGCGGGAGCTGCGGACGGCGGTGGAGCACGCGGTGGTGCTGTGTCGCGGCGAAGAGGCGGGCCTGCGGGAACTGCCTTCGGCCGTGCGCGGGGCGGAAACGGGGGCGCCGGGGGGGGGCGCTCGGGGGGGCGAAGAATTGAGTTGGGAAGACTCCGAAAAGCGGCTAATCATCAAAGCCCTTGAGCAGACGGGCGGCAACCGCGCCGAAGCGGCCCGCCGCATGGGCATGAGTCGGCGGACGTTGCACCGGAAGCTGAACCAGTATGGGCTGGTGCAGGTGGGAAGGCCGCGTCGCCGCGAGGGGAGGAATTGATCGGATGCCGGTACAGGACGCAATATTCTCGTTGGAGACGGGACGCGGCAAACGCGCGATGCAGTGGGTGGCGGTGGGCATCGCCATCACGGCGCTGGTCCTCGTCGAACTGGCGGGCCAGTTTCGGGGCCTGCGGCACGAGCGCGCGATGGATCAGGCGCAACTGGCCCGGAACATCGCCCGGGGCGAGGGCTTCGTGACGTCGGTGCTGCGGCCCCTGGAGTTGGCGGAGGCGCTGAAGCGGCAGAACGGCGGCACCTTGAGAGTCGGCGCGATCGCGCCGGACAAGATGGCGGAGACGCGCCAGGCGCCGCTATATCCGCTCGTGCTGGCGGGGATATTCAAGCTGACGTTTCAGGATTTCACATATGATCTGACAAAGGGCGACAGCGCCGGGGTGCAGCAGTATTTTCCGGAGCGCATCATCGCGGGTTTCGGGCTGCTCTGCCTTCTTGGGGCGGCCGGTTTCACGTACGCCGTTGGGCGGGCGATGTTCGATGGCAAGGCCGCGGCTCTTGGGGTCTTGCTGTTCCTGGGGGCGGACTCCGTGTGGCAGGTGTCGCTGGGGGGATTGGATACCAGTTTCATGATGCTGCTGGTGAGCGCATCGGTCTGGGCGTGGCACCGGGCGCTGCTGGCGGAGGAGGATCCCGAAGGGAGGAGTCCCCTCGGCTGGATCGCGCTTGGCTCGGGGCTGATGGCGCTGATGTCGCTGGGGCGGTACGGGTGGTGGTGGGTGGTATTGCCAACGGCGCTGGTGGCCTTCTTCGCGTTCCGGAATCGAGGCGCGGCGCTGGGCGTGGTGGTGGCGGTGTGGCTGCTGGTGCCGGCGGCCTGGTTCATCCGAAACACGATCGTGGCCGGCAACCCGCTGGGCACGGCCATCTGGGTTCCGCTGGAGGGGACCGAACTCTTTGCGTCGGACTCTCTCTGGACGCATTTTCGGGCTGACGGGAGCCGTGCGACGCTCAAGAAACTCGTGGGCCGGGTGCTGACGAATTCGAGAAGCTGGCTCGAGGTGTATCCCGTGGTGAGCGGCAGCCTGGTGGGGGCGTGCTTTTTCATGGTGGCGCTGCTGCATCGTTTTCGTCGGCCTCGGGCGGAGGCGATGAAGTGGTGGACGCTGGGCGCGGCGATTGCCGCGGTAGCCGGGGGCTCGCTGGGGAACGTGAGGGACTTTGCCGTCGAGGATCCGGCGAACATGCTGGTGATCTTCGCCCCCGTCCTGGCGCTCTACGGTGCGGCGATGCTGCTGGTGGTGGTGGACCGGGCGCAGTTTGAGATCGTGGAATTGCGGCGCGGCCTGCTGGTGGTCGCCGTGTGCCTGAACGCCGTGCCGATGGTCCTGCGGATTCTGCCGCCGCAGGAGCCTCCGGTCTGCTGGCCCCCGTTCCTGGGGCAGGTGATCAAGCTTGCGGGGTCGTTTTTCGAGAAGAACGAGGTGGTGGCCAGCGACATTCCCGAGGCCCTCGCGTGGTATTCGGATCGCAGGGCGCTGCTGCTGCCGCGAAGCGTCAAGGATTTCAATGAGATCAACGATTTCGTGCTCTCGGGGGCAACCAAGGGGTTGCTGTTTTCCCCGAAGACCCTAGATGGGAAGCTGTTCACCGAGGTCCTGAGCGGGTCGGGGCGCGAGTGGGCCGTGATGTTCTTGCAGCGGCGGGTGCCCGACCTGTTCCCGCTGAGGGCGATGACGGCGCTGCCGCCCAGGCTCGGCGAGATGTTTGGTTATCTGCTGATCGCCGACAGGGCACGGTGGCAACGGCCGGAGACGGCCCCCGCGCAGGGGACGCCGCCGGGGCAGTGACAGGACAGGATGGAGGCATGGTCAGGATGAGCGAAGGCATGGCGGACCTCAGGATCTTCGGTGGGACGGCGCACCCCGAGCTTGCGGAACGGATCGCGAAGGCGGTGGGCACGCCGCTGGGCGACCTGACGGTCAAGTCATTTCCCGATGGGGAGACCTTCGTCAAGATCAACGAGAACATCCGGGGGCGCGACGTGTTCATCGTGCAGCCGACATGTCCGCCGACGAACGAGAACCTGATGGAGCTGCTGATCATCATCGACGCCGCGCGCAGGGCGAGCGCGGCGCGGATCACCGCGGTGCTGCCGTTCTACGGATATTCGAGGCAGGATCGGAAGGACCAGCCGCGGGTGCCGATCACGGCCAAGCTCGTGGCGAACCTCCTGGTGGCGGCCGGCACCAACCGCGTCCTGACGCTCGACCTGCACGCGCAGCAGATCCAGGGTTTTTTCGACATCCCGGTGGACCATCTTTACGCGCTGCCGGTTTTCTACGAGCATCTGAAGGGGCGCGGGCTGGAGAATCTCGTGGTCGTGAGCCCGGACATGGGCGCGCTGAAGATGGCGTCGGCGTACGCTCAGGCGCTGGGGGCCGACGTGGCGATCGTGGGCAAGCGGCGCAAGTCGGCGACGGAGGTTGAGCACGGGCATCTGATAGGGGACGTGCAGGGTCGCAATGTCCTGATGATGGACGACATCACCGAGACGGCGGGCACGATCTGCAGCGCGGCGCAGGTTCTCAAGGAGAATGGGGCGAGACAGATCCTGGCGGGGGTCTCGCACGCATTATTGAACCCGATGGCGCAGGAGCGGCTACGGGACTCCTGCATCGACGAGATGATCACGACCAACAGCACGCCACAGAAGCCGGGCGCGGGGTTCAAGCTGACGGTGCTGTGCATCGCGGGGCTGCTCGCGGAGGCGATCAAGAGGATCCACTGCGGTGAATCGGTGACCTCGCTGTTCCGGATTGGCGGGGCGGCGGAGCCGTGAGCGGGGCCATTCCGCCGGCGACGGAGGACGTGGCATGAGGGGTTGGCTACTGGTGCTGGCGGCGGTCGTGGCCGCGTCCCTTGCGCTGGCCTATCTGGTGACGGACGACGCGTTCCGCGGGCTGTGGTTTCCGAAGCTTGCGGAGGCGGCCGGGGTGGAGGCGAGCGCGGCGGAGGCGACGTGGGATCCGCTTTCGGGCTTCACGGCGAAGGGGGTGAAGTTTTCCGGCGCCGGGGGTCTTTCTGGCGAAGTGGACGAGATCCAGGCGTCGTGGAATGCCGCGGAAATCCTGCGCGCGACGGTGGCGCTGAACTCGCTTTCGGTGACGGGTGCCCGGGTTGTATGGCGCACGGGCAAGAAGGCCGGTGTTGGCGGGGGCGGGCGGGGGAAAGAGGACTCCAGGAGGATGGGGGGTCCTACGGTTTTGGGATTTGCGGTGGAGTGTGGGCCGGTGGCGTTGCGCAACATCGATGTGGTGGTGCGGTCGGCACACGGCGGCACGTGCATGACCAACCGGATCGAGGCGATCGAGCTTTCGGGCTGGCGGGCCGGCGCGGACGTGCGGGCGAAGGGACGCGTTGGTCTGGCGGGGAGTCTCTGGCAGGGTCTGGAGCTTGAGAAGGCGATGCTGTCGTGCGACCTGAAGCTGACGCTCAGCTCCAAGCTGGAGGTGAACGGGGCCGACGGATGGGTTAAGTTTGGCGAATGTAGCGGGCGCAGCGGTGACATGCGGCTGGATGGCCTCGAGATCGAGCACACCATCCTGCTCACGCCGTTCTGGCTGCGGAGCGCGGTATTGACCGCCACGATGAAGGGTCGGCCGCTGGGCCGATGCGCGGCGAACGGGCAGGTGGATTTCAACCTGAAGACATGTGACGTGGTCCTGCTGGTGGAGGACATCGATCCGGAACTTGTCAGCGCGTTCACGGCGTCGAGGGGGCTGTGGATGACGACGGGGCGACTGCGGCTGACGGGGCAGTATCAGGTTCGCAAGGCGTCGCGGCGGCTGCAGGGCGAGGGGGAGATGCGCGGCGCGTGTTTTGACAACAAGGCGGGGCCCTCGGCGTTCCCGCCGATCGAGGGCCGCTGCGCGTTTGCGGCGGAGCATTTTCCCGAGGCTGAGCAACTGGTGATAGAGCGCGCGCAGGTTTCTCTGGTGGAGGGCGACAGCGTGCTGGCGGCGGCGGGGCTGGATCGTCCGATGAAGCTCTCGTGGGGGGAGAAATCCAAGGGCGGGGAGGCGGCGGAACTGGCGCTGAGAATACCGGAGACGGACATGCGCAGGGTGGCGCATTTCGTGGAGGCGGCGTGCGGCGCCCGGGTGGCGGGGGGCACGGTGGGCGGCAGGGGTCGGCTCGTGGCGACGTCCGGGGGCCGGGCGCTCTCGTGGGAGGGATCCGTGACGGCGCGGGATCTCACGGGGGAATGGCGCGGCCAATCGCTGGAGGGCATGGCCGTGAGCGCGGCATCGGCGGGACGATGGCGGGGCGGCGCGATGCTGGAGGTTTCCAACGCGATGGTCCGGGCCGAGGGCCCACCGGAGAAATCGGCATCGGTAAGCGTCTCGGGGGGGCGGACGGACAAGGGCGAGTCGTGGAAGTTCTCGGCGTCACTGGGCAGGGACTGGCTGCGGGGCTGGGGGATGACGCGATTTGCGGTGACGGAGGGAACGGCCGAGGGCACGGCCGAGATGGCGCGGTCGCCGGATGGGACTGGGGTTCTGGAGTGGAAGGCAGTGGCGGAGGATCTGACGGGCGAAGGGGGAGCGTTGCGTTTTGAGAAGGCGCGCCTGGAGGGGGGCGGGGAGGTCAGATTCACTGGCGGGGACCAGCGGGTGATCCGTGCGGTTGGCGTCGTTCGGCCCGAGGGTGATTCGCCTGCCGGAGAGATCCTGGCCGAGGGCCCTTGGCGGGATGCGTCGGGCGGGGGACGGCTTGAGGTGAAGCTACGCGGGTGGAGCGACAGGAACCTTAGGCACGTGTTGGCGCCGCCATATTACGGGTCGAGCGTGGCCTCGGCCGGCGATCTCGAGGGGCTGGCGGTATTCGAGAGGCGCTCTGGACGATGGACGGCCGATGCGATGGCGGCGCTTCACGGGGCGCGTTTCTTGACGGGATCTCCAGAGGCCCAGGCGGCCAGGGATCTGGTGCTGGTGTTGAAGGGTCGTTTTGGAGCGGACCGCTTTGACATAGCGGAAGGGTCGGTGTCACTGGGCAAGGTGGGCGAGGTTGACAACAGGCTTTCGGTGACGGGCGGGTTCGACCTGGCGGGCCCGGGGATCGACTTGCAGATCAAGGGCGGCGTCTTCGATCCATCGGTCATTCTGCCGCTGATCGTGCACGGATCGGCATCGCCGGGCTTGTCGCAGTCGGATGCGCGGGAAGGGGCGGGACCCGGGGATGCCGAACCCGGTCTGGCGGCAGAAGGGAGGAAGGGTGATGCGGGACAAGGGGCCGGGGATCTTCGAGGCCGGATTGGTTTCGAGATCGGGCGATGCGTTCTCGGCGGCGTCGAGACGAAATTGACCGGCGACCTGACGAAGGCGGGGTCGAGATGGCGCGAGGGGAACCTGAAACTGGTGTCGGAGTCCGGGCACCTGAAGTGCCGATTGAGTTGGCCGCGAAAGGGTGCGTGGGGCATCGATGCAAACGCCAAAGATTTTCCGATGGTCGCGGTGACGCCTTTTCTGTCGGGATCGCGGGAGTACTTGACGGGTGCAATTTCGGGTGAGGCAAGCTGTGCGGGCGATGGCGGATGGCGCCCGGAGACGCTCCATGGCAAAGGGCAGTTCACATGGTCTGGCGCGAGCGCGGAGAAGTTCCCAACGATCCGGTCGTTCCTGAAGTCGGCGGCTAAGCGCGTGACGCCGGAACTGGCGGACTGCCATGTCTCTGGAATGGCTGGCAGTTTTGAGGTGGCCGGGGGCGACTGGCACTCGAAGGACCTGTCGTTCTCTGGCGACATGATGAAACTCTGGTTTGTGGGCGGCGTGGATCACAAAGGGCGGATCGAGGGCGAGGCCCGGTTTGCCGGCAAAACGGACGTGATGCAGCGCGCGCGCGTGCGATTGGGCGGCGTGGAGGTGGGCGGCGCCACGTTTGTCTCATTCGGAAAGGCCGATGGCGAATTCACGATATTGCCCGGCTCATTGCCGGTCCGCGGGAACGTCGATGGCGCACTGGAGGCGGATTGGGATGGGTGGCTCCGGTCGGTGGGGCTCGGGGCCTTGTCCGGCCTGATCGAGAACCTCGGTGGTCGCAAGGGCGGCCGACGCGAGGGCAAGGATGAGCGCTGATTTTTGCGATGGGCTCGGCGCGATTCGGATTTGACGGACGCGCGATTCGGCTCAAGCATTGAGTTCCCTTAATCATGTCATCCGGCAAACTCCGAGCGGCGGTGGTGGGTGCTTCGGGATACACCGGAGAGAAACTGGTCAAGATCCTCTGCGGTCACCCCAGGATCGAGTTGGCGTACGCGACTTCGCGCCAGCATGCGGGGCGGGCGTTGTCGGAAGTGTTTCCGGAATTGGGGGGGCGGGTGTCGTTGCGATTCGCCGAACCGGATCCCTCGCGGATTGCCGCGGCTGCGGACGTCGCCTTTTTGGCCCTGCCTCATGGGGAGTCGGGGAAGCTTGCGGGGCCGCTGCTGCAGGCGGGGCTCGCGGTGCTTGATTTGAGCGCGGATCTTCGGCTGAAGGATCGGGCGGTCTACCGCGAGTACTACGGAGTCGATGCCCCTGAGCAAGGGCTGATTGACCTGGCCCCATACGGGAGCCCCGAGACCAATCGCGAGGCGATCGCGGGGGCGCGATTGATCGCGGTGCCGGGGTGCTATCCCACTTCGGTGTTGTTGGCGCTGGCGCCCGCGATGTCGGCGCGCCTGTTGGATCCGAACTCGATCATCGTGGCTTCGGCGAGTTCGCCGACGGGCGCGGGTCGCAAAGTAGATCCCGCATACCTGTTTGCGGAATGCCACGAGAACGTGCGGGCGTACGGGGTGCTGCGTCATCGCCACACGCCGGAGATGGAGCAGGAGCTTTCGCGCGTGGGCGGCGAGCGGGTCACCGTGCAATTCATTCCGCATCTGGTGCCGCTGAACGCGGGGATTCACACGACCGTGATCGCGTCGTGCCGCGGGGAGCTTCCTGGCCAGGCGGGTCTTGACGAGATGTATCGGGGCTATTATGCGCGGGCGCCGTTTGTCCGGGTGTGCGTCGGGGGCCTGCCCGAGGTGCGGCGGGTGGCGGGGACCAACGTGTGCGAAGTCGCGGCGCGCGTGGATGAGCGGACGGGCCGGCTGCTATTTTTTTCTGCCGAGGACAATCTGGTCAAGGGTGCCGCGGGTCAGGCGGTGCAGTGCCTGAACGTCATGAGAGGGTGGCCCGAAGAAGAAGGGTTGGCGTTATGAGGAAAATGTCGTTTCGCGTGGTGAAAGGTGGGGGCGTCACGTCGCCGAAGGGGTTTCTCGCGTCCGGGGTTCGTTGTGGGATCAAGCGGGCGCGGCGCACCGATTTTGCGATGATCGCGAGCGAGACCACGGCGGTGGCGTGCGGGGTTTTCACGACCAACCAGATCAAGGCGGCCCCGGTGCGCGTGTCGATGGGGCACATCCGGCAACAGAAGGCGCGCGCGATCGTGGCCAACAGTGGCAATGCCAACGCATGCACTGGGGTGGCCGGGATTGCGGACGCCAAGGAGACCGCGGCCCTCGCGGCACGGGTGCTCGGGTGTCCGCCCTCGCAGTTGCTCGTATGCTCGACGGGCAGGATCGGGCGCCGGCTCCCGATGGACAAGGTCCGCGCGGGGATCTTGCGGGGTTTCCACGCCCTTTCTCGCAAGGGGGGCGCAAGGGCGGCGGGCGCCATCATGACATCGGACACGATGCGCAAGGAGATCGCGGTCAGTTTTTCTGTGGGTGGTCGCCGCGTCACGATAGGGGCGTGCGCGAAGGGCGCAGGCATGATCGACCCGAACATGGCGACGATGCTCTGTTTTGTGACGACCGATGCGGTCATTGACGGGCGAACGTTGAATCGCTGCCTGCGCGAGGCGGTGGACGATTCCTTCAACCGGATCACGGTGGACGGCGACATGAGCACCAACGACACCGTGCTTATGCTCGCCAACGGCCATGCGGGAAACCCCGCCCTGAGGGGGTATCACCCGCAGTTGCCCCGATTCCAGCAGGCACTGGATTTTGTACTCAAGGAGCTCGCGCAGAAGATAGTCTCCGATGGTGAAGGTGTGACGCGCGTGGTCGAAGTGGCCGTGGTCGGTGCGGCGTCGATGCTCGACGCCAGGCGCGCCGCGGACGCCGTGGCGAATTCGGCGCTGGTGAAGACGGCGTGGGCTGGAGGTGACCCGAATTGGGGGCGGCTGATGGCGGCGCTGGGCTATTCCGGCGCGCGGGTTCGTGAGGAGCTGGTGGACATCTGTTTCGATGGTGTTTCGGCGGTTCGGGGCGGACAGATCGGCCGTTGCCCGGAGGCGCGCCTCAAGGCCAGCGTGCGGAAGCCGCGTTTTAAGGTGATGATCAACCTGCACCTGGGCGAGGGAGAGTATACCGTCTATACGACGGACCTGACGGTTAGCTACGTCCGGTTCAACATGGGCGAATGACCTGCGGCGCGGCGCTCAGGACACGTCGGCGATCAGGAAACAGGCGTCGGTGGTACCGGTGACACCGATATGAGGAAGGCCTTCGGCCGCAAAGCCGTCTCCGGTGGAAAGTTCTTGTGCCGCGACGCGGATTGTCCCCGAGATGACATGGATCCAGATGCCGCGGTCGACTCGGGTGTCGTGCGTGACGGATGACCCGGGCCCGACGTGGCCGAGGAGCAACCAAGCGTCTTGGCGGAGGGGCAGCGGTGCTATCTGCGGGCCGGCCAATGGAAGGAGCGCGTTTACCGTGGGGCGCGGGAAGAGATGCGCGTATGCGGGTTCTCCGCCTTTCTCCCTGGGCCTTATGGAGATCTGAAGGATGTGCAACGGCTTGGACTCCGAGGCGTTGAATTCGCTGTGCATCACGCCTGATCCGGCGCTGATCGACTGGACCTCGCCGGCGCGGAGGAGTCGGCAATTGCCGAGGCTGTCGGCGTAGGCGAGGGTGCCGGCGACGATAAGGGTAATGAGTTCGACGTCGCGGTGCGGTCTATCGGCAAAACCCGACCCCGGGGCGAGCCGGTGTTCGGCGATGGCCAAGAGCGACCGAAAGCCCGGGGGGTCCGATCCGCGGTCTGGGTGGACCGGAAATGAGTGGAAGCTCTCGAGCCAATCGGTTCGGGTGACCTCGCGCTCCGCGGCAGGCCGCTTGCGGGCGCGCGCTGTGATGCAGTCGTCCACGCATGCTCCTGACAAGATTTGATCGGGAGAGTGCATTTTTTCTCGCCCGCGGGCCAAACCCTGACTCATAATACCCAAGATAATCCCGCCATCAACTGAAACTACAGGCGATTTCTAATGAGCTCATCGGGAATGGACAAGGTTGCGGTGCTGCAACCTGCGGAGGCGACGCTGAGGTTCCTCCGGGGACTGCTGGCCGATGAGAGGGTTGAGATTCTGGTGGAGTCGCGTGGCGACCGGCTGATGAAGTCGGTGGAGGAGTGGCGGCCGGACCTGGTCGTGCTTGAGCTGGGGCCGGACACGAGCGAAGGGCTGATTTTATTGCAGAGCGTGCGGGGCTGGAACGCGCAGATGCCCGTGCTCGTGGTGGCGGACACGAAAGATCCGGAGGTGACGATCGAGGTGATGAAACTGGGGGCGTATGACATCATGCATGCGCCCTTCGACCCGAACCAGGCGAGGTTCATCGTCCGCGATGTGCTGAACACCGTGCGGAGCATCAAATCATTTCGGGCGGGCGTGAACCCGAGCACGGTGTTCGTGCCGGAGACGATCATTGGCAGCACTCCGGCGATGCAGGCGATCTTCAAGTTGATCGGCCAGGTGGCACCCACGAACGCGACGGTGCTGGTGACGGGGGAGAGTGGGGTGGGGAAGGAGCTGATCGCGCGGGCGATCTATCGGCACAGCCTTCGCAAAGGGCAGCCTTTCATGGCGGTGAATTGCGCGGCGATACCCGAAAGCCTGTTGGAGAGCGAGCTTTTCGGGCACGAGAAAGGTTCGTTCACGGGTGCCGCGGGGACCCGCAAGGGCAAGTTCGAGTACTGCGACGAGGGGACGATTTTTCTCGATGAGGTTGGGGACTTGCCGATTGGCACGCAGGCCAAGCTGCTGCGCGTGCTGCAGGACGGCGAGTTCACGCGCGTGGGCAGCAACGTGCCGATCCGGGTCAACGTGCGGTTGATTGCGGCGACGAACAAGGACCTCGAGGCGGAGATCGCCGCCAAGCGGTTCCGCGAAGATCTTTTCTATCGGCTGAACGTCGTCCGGGTCGAGGTTCCCTCGCTCAGGGAGCGGAAGGAGGACGTGCCGGCGATCAGCATGTCGATCCTGAAGAAGATTGCCGCGCAGGAGGATCTCGGCGTCGTTTCGATTTCTCAGGAGGCGATGCAGATACTGCAGGGGTATTCATGGCCGGGGAACGTCAGGGAGCTTGAGAACTGCATCCATCGCGCCGCGGTGCTGGCGTCCGGGGACGCGATTCTGCCGCATCATCTGCCTCAGTCGATCCTGAGCGCGGGGCGCTCGCTGGGCCGGGGTAACCGGCGCGGCGGCGGGCTGGACGAGGCGATGGAGCTGATCCTGAGGCACTCGCTGGAACACCCGGAGAGGCCGATCCTCGACCTTGTAGAACACGAGCTGCTGCTGCGGGTGCTGCGGGAGACGAATGGCAATCAGGTGCAGGCATCCAGACGGCTGGGCATGGCGCGGGCGACACTGCGCAAACGCATCGAGCAACTCGGATTGCAGAGGGAGTTCGGGCACGGTTAACAGCCCGTTGGGAGTTTTCTGCTCGGCTTGGGTGAAAACCCGCCTAAGTTTTTTGCCAATCGCAATGGACCCGCGTGTCATATTGTTTATCTGCGTCGCGGTGGGTGCGGGATCGTGCCGCGCGGTGGGGGCGGGGCCTGCTGACTCATGGGGGGCGCGAGCGTCTTCCGAGCATGCTGGTGAGTTCATTGCCGAGAACGCGATAGACGGATCGGCAAAGACTCGCTGGGCAAGTTCGTCGGGTGGCGCGCAGCAGTTGGATATCGATTTTGGATCAGCGGTGAGCCACGGCAGGATCCGCATCCGTTGGGAGCGGGCGCACGCCGTGGACTATTCGATCCAGATTTCGTGCGACGGGCGACAGTGGAAGACCGCCGTTCAGCGGCGGGGTTCTGGTGGGGGCAACGAGGTTGTGGAGTGTGGCGGTGTTTCGGGACGTTTTCTGAGGATCGCGTGCGAGCATCCGGCGCAGTACGGCATCTATTCGATTTGGGAGGTGGAGCCGCTCGAGCCGGCGGCGGGGGCGGCGCTGAAGGCACGAAAGGAGGCGGTGCGGGCCGAGCGGGCGGACCGGGCGCGGGCAAAGGTGCGAGAGGCGATGGCGCGCATGGGCGCGCGGGAGATCGTGTTCGCGATGCGCAAGCCGATCCCGGATGGGCACTGGTATGCCAATTTCGGTTACTACGCGGAATGCGAGAAGGGCGATGGGGTCAGGGTGGCGTCGCAACTGGGCGGGAAAGCGGTCGCCTATCGACCCGGCGGGCGATTGTGCAAGTGGGATGTCGAGAGCGGGCGGGTGACGGTATTGCTGGATGACCCCGGGGGAGGCGTGCGCGATCCATTCGTGGATCACAACGGTCGAACGATCCTGTTCTCCTATCGAAAGGGGGATCGGGAACACTATCACCTGCACACGATCGGCGCGGATGGCACTGGCCTGCGGCGCCTGACAGACGGTGATTACGACGACATCGAGCCATGTCGGCTGCCGGGCGGGGACATCCTGTTTGTGTCGAGCCGCTGCAAGCGGTGGGTGAACTGCTGGGCGACGCAGGTGGCGGTCCTGCACCGCTGCGATGCGAATGGCAACGGCATCCGCACGATCTCCTCCAATAACGAGCACGACAATACTCCCTGGCTGCTGCCGGATGGGCGCGCGATCTACACCCGCTGGGAGTACATCGACCGATCGCAGGTGGATTATCACCATCTTTGGACGACCAACCCCGACGGCACTGGGCAGATGGTGCATTTCGGCAATCAGCGCCCCGGGCTCCTTATGATCGATGCCAAGCCAGTTCCCGGGTCGGACAGGGTCGTGACGATATTCTCGCCGGGGCACGGCAGGCGAGACCATGCGGGTGCGGTGGCACTCATTGATTCTCGCTCCGGGCCGGACGACGCCGGACGGGCGCGGGTGCTGAACGCCGACGAGACGTTTCGTGATCCCTGGGCGTTTGGGGAGGACTGCTTCATCGCCGCCCGCGATGCCGGGATCACGGCGCTTGATGGGGAGGGCGGGGCGATAGAGATATTCGCGCTTTCGCAGGCGGATCGGGACGCCGGCTACTTGTTGCACGAACCGCGCCCAGTCTATTCGCGGATGCCGGAGAGGCGGATACCGGAGCGCACCAATCCCGCGAGTGCGACGGGGACACTGATAGTGGCAGATGTCTATCGCGGGCGGAACATGGGGGGAGTCGCGCGCGGTGATATCAAACAACTGCTCGTGCTGGAGTCGTTGCCCAAGCCGATCAATTACACCGGCGGGATGGAGCCCTTGACGTACGGTGGGTCATTCACTTTGGAGCGAGTCGTGGGGACCGTGCCCGTGGAGGCGGACGGGTCTGCGAATTTCGAGGTGCCGGCCCTGAGGAGCCTGATCCTCGTCGCGCTGGATGGCGCCGGTTTGGCGGTCAAGCGCATGCAGAGCTTCTTGACCGTCCAGCCGGGTGAAACAACCTCGTGCGTCGGGTGCCACGAGCAGAGGACGCAGACGATTGCGCCGGTGGGAGGGTTGCTCGCGCTGGGACGTGGACCCGATCGAATAGCGCCGATAGCGGATTGTCCGGACGTGTTCGATTATCCCCGAGACATTCAGCCGATATTGGACCACCTGTGCGTGGATTGCCACGGTTACGAGAAAACCGCCCGCGGTGGGCCGCGCTCGGGCGGGGTCATCCTGTCGGGAGATCGTGGTCCCATATATTCTCACAGCTATTTCACGATGACCACGCGGGCGCTGTTCTCGGATGGGAGGAATCGGCCGAAGAGCAATTATGGGCCGCGCGAGCTGGGTTCGGGTGCGAGCAGGATATTGAAGATGGTCGATGGGTCGCATCAGGGCGTTAGGGCGAGCGCCCACGAGGCGAAGATGCTCAGGCTCTGGATCGACTCCGGGGCGCCCTACATCGGAACGTACGCCGCGCTGGGAACGGGCATGATCGGGGGATATGCGCTCAATCAGCCGACGGACACGGATTTCGACTGGCCCGTGACCGTCGCGGCAACGGAGGTGTTCGACGGGCGGTGCGCCACATGCCACCTGCCGAATGGTGAAATGGCGCTCCCGCGGGCGCTTTCGGACGAGAGGAAGATGTCGTTTTGGAGATTTGAGCAGACGGATCCGAAACACCGCGGAAGCCGGCACATCGTGTTTGATCTTTCGCGGCCGGAAAAATCGCTGGCGCTGCTTGCCCCTCTCGCACCAGAGGCGGGTGGGCTCGGGATCTGCAAAGGGGCCGACGGTGAATCGGCGCGCGTGTTCTCTAGCCCCGCAGATCCCGGGTATTTGAGGATCTTGGCCATGGTGGCGGAGGGCAAGAGGTATCTGGAGCAGATCACTCGGTTTGACATGGCAAACTTCAGGCCCAGGCCAGAGTACCGACGCGAGATGACGCGGTATGGTATTTTGCCGGCGAGTTCGGACGCCGCCGTGTCACGGGACGATGCCTACCAGATCGATCGAAAGTATTGGGAGTCGCTCTGGTATCAGCCGACGCGGTGAGCCGGTCGTCTCGGGTTGGTCGCCACGTGGCCGAGTTCGGTTTTCGCCAACCATCTGGACAGCGCCGCGGGAGGGGCCCAACGTGGTGCGCATGAAGCGACGGTCGTGGCTGAGCGGGATGGCGGTCCTAGTTGGGATTCTGGGTTGCGATGGCAAGGCGCGCGCCGCGGATCCGCGGGATGGGGATCTGCGGACGCTCTATGGGTATTTTCCGTTTCAGGCCGTGGGATCCCCCGAGGCGTGGCGGGACAGGTCGGCGGAGATACGCCTGCGGGTAAAGGTGGCTGCGGGGTTGTGGCCAGAGCCGGCGAAGTGCCCGCTGAACGCGGTGGTTCATGGGTGCACAGACATGGGTGACTACACCATCGAAAAGGTATTTTTTGAGTCGATGCCGGGACATTTCGTGACTGGGAATCTCTATCGGCCAAAGAGTGACGCGGGCGGTGGCCGTCGGCCCGCGGTGCTGGTCGCACATGGACACTGGATCAACGGGCGGTTTATGGACGCGGCCGCAGAGAAGGGCGGGCCGAAGAGCATTCGGGAGTGGATGGCTGGGGGGGAGGAGCGATTCGAGGGGGGCGCGAGATCGAAGTTTCAGGCCACATGCGTGCAATTGGCGAGGATGGGCTGTGTCGCGTTCGTGTACGACATGCTTGGGAATGCGGATTCCATACAGTTTCCGGTGCATCGGCGGGCGGCGCCGCCCGACGCCGATGTGAAGGGGACCCAGGGCTGGTTGCTCGGGGGCGCGGTGGCATCCGGCTGGCTCCAGTCGCGCCTGGGCATTCAAACGTGGAGCAGCGTGCGCGCTCTGGATTTCCTGCTGGGGCTTCCCGATGTTGATCCGGATCGTATCGCGATGACGGGCGGGAGCGGGGGAGCAACGCAGACCATGATGCTGACCGCGGTTGACGGGCGTGCGCGAGCGGCGTTTCCGGCGGTGATGGTCTCGACCGCCATGCAGGGGGGATGCGCCTGCGAGAACGCCATCTATCTTCGGATCAATCAGGGGAATATCGATATCGGGGCGCTTGCCGCGCCGCGTCCCCTGGGGCTGACGGCGGCTGACGACTGGACCAAAGAACTCGAGACCAAGGGGCATCCAGATCTTCTCGCGCTCTACAAGATGCTTGGGGCCGGCGGCAATTACGAGGCCCACTTCAACACGCAGTTCAAGCACAACTACAATCAAGTTTCCCGGAGCCAGTTCTTCAGTTTCATCAACCGTCATTTCAAGCTGGGATTTGAGGATCCGGTGGTGGAGAGGGATTTCGAGTTTCAGCCGAGCGCACAGCTGACCGTGTGGGACGCGCAACATCCGGCACCGACTGGGGGGCACGTAGGGGATGCGCACGAGCGCTCCGTCTGCAAGTGGTGGGCCGACGATGCGGCCGCGCAGGTGGGACCACTGCTTGCGCCCAAGGACGCGGCCGCACTGGCTGGCGCGCGCGAGGTGATCGGTGGCGCGCTGTCGGTGATGATTGGGCGCCGTGCGCCCACGGCGGCGCAGGTCGAGTTCCAGGTTCTGGAAGAGAGGACGATTGGCGGATGCACCGTCTCATCCGGTACGTTGCTGCAGAAGTCGAGCGGCGAGGAAGTTCGGATCGCGCTGCTCAAGCCACCAGCCGCGAAGGGCAAAGGGGATGCCGCGTTGAGGGGGGCCATCGTGTGGTTGGACCCCGGGGGGGCGGACGGATTGGTGGACTCCGCTGGCGCTCCGACCGCGGAGGTGGGCGCCGCGTTGGCGGGCGGATGGGCAGTGGCCGGGGTCGACGTGCATCGGCTTGGGGCGAAGTGGAATCGGCGGGTCTACGAGCCCAAGACCAAGCCCGAGGACCCGTGGCAACGCGATCCGATCCTCACCTATGGCTACAATGCGCCGCTCTTTGTGCAACGCGTGCATGACGTGATGACCGCCGTGGCATGGTTGCGCGGTGGCGGCGCGGTGAAGGGGGGCCGCGTTCGGCTCATGGCGGCCCGTGGGGCGGGGCACTGGGCAGCGGCGGCGGCCGCGGTGATGGGCGATGCGCTCGAAAGGTCCGCTATCGATGTGGGGGATTTCCGGTTCGCTGCGCTGACATCGCCATGGCACGCGGATTTCCTGCCAGGGGCGGCCAAGTACGGAGATGTGGGAGGAATGCTCGTGTTGGTGGCCCCAGGACGCCTGTGGCTGACCGGCGTGGGCGCGGACGTGGCCGACGGCGTTCAAAAGGCGTATGCCGTGGCGGGTGCGACCTCCCACCTGGCATTGGATGCGGCCGGGTCCGACGATGCCCAGTGCCGCGCGGTCGATTGGCTGAAGTCTGAGTGACCGCATGCCCCAAAGTCATTTAATGACATGCTTCGGTCAATGATCGCCATTTCCTGTCGCTGTGCGGGGCAGTAGGCTGTCGGTGTCACTCGCGCGTATCTGGTGGCGGGCGACGGCGGGAAACAGGAGGCACGCAAGGATATGGCAACAAAGAAGCAGGGCGGCAGTTCGAGCCGGACAATCCGAAAGGACGGGCTCATCGTCGTGACGGGCGCCGGTGGATTCATCGGTGGCGCGCTGGTGCGGTATTTTTGGGACAAGGGATTCACGCGGATTCGGGCGGTGGACAAGAAGCCGCTATACGACTGGTACCAGCGGACGCCGGGTGTTGAATGCGTATCGGCAGATCTGAGCGAGAGGGAGAATTGCACGCGGGTGTGCCAGGATGCGTGGGAGATATACAACCTCGCGGCGGACATGGGTGGCATGGGCTTTATCGAGCGCTTCCGCGTGGAGTGCTTGCGCAGCGTTTTGGTCAACACGCACATGACCGAGGCGGCATGGCGCGCCGGAGCAGAGCGTTACTTCTTCTCTTCATCGGCGTGCGCCTACAATACCGAGCTGCAAAAAGACCCGAAGGCGATCGCGCTCAAGGAGAGCGACGCGTATCCGGCAATGGCCGAACGCGGCTATGGCTGGGAGAAGCTCTTTTCCGAAATGGTGTGCCAGGAGTATTGGGCCGAGCGCGGGATGAAGACCTACATCGCCCGGTTCCACAACGTCTATGGGCCCTGGGGGACATGGGACGGCGGGCGCGAGAAGGCGCCGGCGGCCATCTGCCGGAAGGTGATCGAGGCCAAGGAGACCGGCAAGCTTGCGATCGAGATATGGGGAACTGGTGAGCAGACGCGGAGCTTCATGTTCATCGAGGATTGCGTCAAAGGCATCGACATGATCACGCATTGCGAGGAGCTGACCGCGGTGCCGATCAACCTCGGATCGAGCGAACTGCTCTCGATAAATGCGCTCGTGAGCCTCGCCGAGGAGATCGGGGGCGTGAGGTTGAAGCGGAGATACGATCTTGGCGCGCCGCAGGGCGTGGCCGGGCGCAATAGCGACAACACGTTCATCAAGAAGGTGCTGGGCTGGGAGCCATCGACGCCGTTCCGGGCGGGGCTGACAAAGACGTACCGTTGGATCGAGCAACAATACAAGGACCGGAGAGCGGGCAGACGCACGGTCCGGGATACGGTCTAAGCCGGAGGCCCGACCCGAATTGGCGGGAGGGGGCGGGCGAACCGAGGAGGAGTGCTATGTCGGGCCCACGGGTGACCGAGTTGGTTGGTAAGATCCCATATCGTGCGGCGTTGGCCGGGGGCTGGATCGACCAGCCATTTGTTTCGCGACTGAATCCGGAGCCACCGGGTTCAATGGTGGTCGTGAATTTGGAACCCGATGTGCGGTTCATGGATCGGGCGGGGATGGCGACGGGAACCCGGAAGGTGGCCATGCGAATGTGGGGCGGAGGTGTGCCGCCGGGCGATCCGTGCGCGCTGGTGAGGCGGCTGTACGAGGAGGAGAATCGGGGACTCAAGGAGCCCTCTGGGTCTCAGGACATGATCGGCCTGCTGTACCCGGGCATCAATCGGTTGGATTATGATTTTGGGCACGAGGGCGGATATTTTCCGAAACACGTTGAGACGTGCACGGATGTCGGGGTGGCGAAGTGGCTCGAGAGCGTGCTGAACGTCATCCCGGTGGCGCCGCGGCCGCCAGGCTATGGCCCGCTGGGCGAGAAGCGCCTCGATGCGGAATGGGTGAGGAGACTGGGGCAAAGTGGAAAGGACTGCTACGCGGCGATCCTGTCCAAGGACGCGCGGGCCTTAGGCTCGGCTCTGAATGAATGCATGGTCTGCTGGGAGGCGCTGCTGCCGCACACGGTGCGGCACTCGACCCTGGAGCTGGACATCCTGGCACTGATGCGCCTTTACCAGCGGACTTATGCGGGGGCGATGTATTCGGGGTGCGGGGGGGGGTACCTGTTTGTGATATCGGGGGACGATGTGCCGGGCGCATTCAAAGTGCGGGTGAGGGTAACTCCGGCGCATGAGCTGAGATGAAACCCACCTGCGTCATCGGAGATTTTGACAACATCCGGGCCCCGAGTGTGCGATTCCTGCAGGAGGCGGCGCGGCTTGGGCCGCTGCAGGTCTATCTGTGGGACGACGCCGCCGTGCGGGAGAAGAAGGGCGCGCCGCCAAAATTCCCGTTGATCGAGCGGCGGTATCTTCTCGAATCGCTCCGATTCGTGGAGCGGGTCACGCCGGTGCCGGTGGAACTGACGCGCGGTCTGCCGCCCTGCGCCGACGCCACGGCACGGTGGGTCTATGAGCCCGGAACGATCACGCCGGGCATGCGCGCGGAAAGCGAGGCACGGGGCGTGGAGTGCGTGGAGATCCCGGAATCGGCGTTATCGGGCTTTCCGGACCCCATCGGCCCCAGCCCGCCGCCGAAGGCGAAGCGGGTGATGGTGACGGGCTGCTACGACTGGTTTCATTCGGGGCACGTTCGCTTTTTTGAGGAGGTTTCGGGGCTGGGCGATCTCTACGTCGTGGTGGGCCACGATGCGAATATCCGGCTATTGAAGGGCGAGGGACATCCCATGTTCCCGGAGCAGGAGCGACGCTATCTCGCGGCATGCGTGAGGCACGTGCGGGAGGCCATGATCTCGTCCGGTGATGGCTGGCTCGATGCCGAGCCGGAAATTGCTCGGATCCGACCCCACATCTATGCGGTCAACGGGGATGGGGATCGTCCGGAGAAGCGCGCGTTTTGCGAGGCGAACGGGATCGAGTACGTCGTCCTAGAGCGCGAACCCGCTGCCGGCTTGCCTCGTCGCCAAAGCACGGACCTGAGGGGCTTTTGAACAATCGGAGGAGGCGACAATGCTCAAGAGTGGCATACTGAATCCCGGAATCAACGGCCTGCTTAGCCGCGTGCGACACACCAATACCCTGGTGATCGCGGACCGCGGTTTTCCATTCTGGCCGGAGATTGAGACCATCGACATATCTTTGGTGGACGGGATTCCGACGGTGCTCGACGTCCTGCGCGCGATGCGGCCGAATTTTGTGATAGGCCACGCTTGGATGGCGGAGGAATTCCGGAGGGAGAACGATGTGGCCACGCGGGAAGAGTTTGAGGGGGCGCTTGGGGGTGTGCCGATCGTATTTGAGCCGCATGTCGAGTTCAAGCGGCGGGTCCCGAGAGCGGTCGGCCTGATCCGGACCGGCGACACGATTCAGTACGCCAATATGATCATCGAGTCGGCCTGAGTTCACCTGGCGCGGCGTGCGATGAACTCGCTGGGCGATACGCCGTAGACGGCCTTGAAGGCGCGGGAGAACTGGAAGGGGTCGGCGAAGCCAACGTCGGCGGCCACCTCCTTGACCATGATCCCCGGGACACGGAGGCGCTCCGCGGCAAACTGCATTTTGGCGTGCATCATGAAGACGTGCGGGGTTTGGCGGTCGAAACGACGGAAGAGGCGCGAGAGATAGGCGGGATCGACGTGGCACTCTCTCGCCGCATCCTCGACGCTCCCAAGTCGGAGAAAGTGTGCCTGCATGTGACGGCGGCACCGCTCGTATGTGGCGAACGCGGCCGGCGCGACGGCATCCGTGGGCCTCGCGGTTTCCGCGATGCGGTGGAGCAGGAGTTCGACTAGCAAGGCGCAGATGGGCCTGGCGAAAGCCGAGCCGCTCTGGCCGGTGCGGACGAGATCGTCAAAGATCCCGAGCAGTTGGCTGGGCGCCGAAGTCCGGATCAGCGTTCCCGGCGGCAGCCCGCAGCGTTTGAGCAACGGCAGGGCTTCGCGTCCCGAGAAATCCACGAAGTACTTTACCGGAGGGTCGTTGGGGTCGGCTGTGATGCGCTGGGCGATGCCGGGACCATAGGCGAATGCCGTCCCAGGGGTGAGAGTGTGACTCTTTCGCCCTAACCGGATTGAACCGCGCCCGCGGGCGACAAACTCGACCGACAGGAAGGGGAAAGTCCTCCGGTCTATCCGGTAATCGGGAGCGCAGTGCTCGAGTCCGCCGCAGGCCACCACGAGGCGCTCCCGGGGCCGTGGCGTCAGGTCGAGGTAAAACCGCCTCGCCTCGGCGACCTGTGCCGAAAAGAAGTGGGGCTGGGTCGAGTCTATTCCTTGTTTCTGCATCGGGGGCGTGGCCGTGACGATGGTCGCCGGGAGCCGAGACGATTTCAACGACGGATCTCCCGGCGGTGGACACTGGTGCCCATCGCGGGCGTCAGCGATTTTTCTGGCATCGCCGGGTGCCACGGCAAGATCCGACTCGGCCTTGCTCAAGGCTCGTAGGCGAGGTTGGAAGCCAGCCACCGTTCGACCTCCGCCACCGGCATATTCTTCCTTTGGGCGTAGTCCGTGATCTGGTCGCGGTCGATTCGGCCGACGTTGAAGTACTTGGCCTGTGGGTGGGCGAAGTAGAGGCCGCAGACGGAGGCACCGGGTGACATGGCGAGGTTTTCGGTGAGCGAGATCCCTGTGAGGGCGGTGGCATCGAGAAGGCGGAAGAGCGTGGTCTTCTCGGTGTGGTCAGGGCAGGCGGGATACCCTGGGGCGGGACGGATGCCCCGGTAGCGCTCGCGAATGAGGTCATCGTTGGCCAGATTCTCTTTGGCCCCGAAACCCCAGTAGTCCCGCGCTCGCTTGTGCATGTATTCCGCGAAGGCTTCAGCGAGGCGGTCGGCCAGGGCCTCGGTCATAATCCTGTTGAAGTCATCGTGCTCGGCCTGGAAGCGGAGGCACAGTTCTGCGCAGCCGAGGCCGCCGGTGACGGCAAAACCGCCCAGAAAATCGGGTCGGCCCGCGGAGCGCGGGGCGATGAAATCCGCCAGCGCGAAGTTGGGTTTCCCGTCGGTGCGGTCGGCCTGCTGGCGGAGTGTGTGGAAGGTGGCGAGGGGTTCCGTTCTGCTGGCGTCGCGGAAGGTCAAGATGTCATCGCCTTCGACGTTTGCCGGCCAGAATGCGATGACGCCGCGGGCCTGGAGGGCCCGCTCGTCGATGATGAGGGCGAGCAGGGCCTCCGCGTCGGCGAACAGGCGCCTGGCCTCCTCTCCGGCGCTGGGGTCCTCGAAGATCTGCGGGTATCGGCCGCGGATCTCCCACGTGTGGAAGAAGGGCGACCAGTCGATGAACGATGCGATGTCCGCGAGCGATATGGGTTCGACGGGCACCCCGGCGCGACGGGCGGCGTCCACCAGGGCGGGGCTGTCCGCATCGGTGGCGAGGACGCGGCGGCCGAGGAATGAGGGCTCTGGAATCTCTTGGAGTGCCCAGTCGGGTTCGAATTTTCTGATCCTGGCTTCGGCGATGGGGACGAGGCGTGGCTGGTCTTGGCCGCCGGCATGGCGGGCGCGCAATTCGTCCTGGAGCGCGCGGTTCTCCTCGGCGAGGCGAGCCCGCGCATCGGGCTTGACCAGGGCCGCGGCGGTGGGCACCGCGCGTGAGGCGTCCAAGACATGGATGACGGGGTGGGTATAGGCGGGCGCGATCTTGATGGCGGTGTGCGCGCGGCTGGTTGTTGCGCCGCCGATGAGCAGCGGAATGTCGAAGCCCTGGCGGTCCATCTCACGTGCCACGTGGACCATTTCGTCGAGCGACGGTGTGATGAGGCCGCTGAGCCCCACCATGTCGGCCTTCTCGCGGCGGGCGGTCTCGAGGATCTTCTCGCAGGGGACCATGACGCCGAGATCGATGATCTCAAAATTATTGCACGAGAGGACGACGCCGACGATGTTCTTGCCGATGTCATGCACGTCACCTTTCACGGTGGCGAGAACTATGCGGCCCTGGGTGCTGCGGGTGTGCCCCCCCTTGGCCTTCTCGGCCTCAAGGTATGGCAGAAGGTAGGCGACTGCCTTTTTCATGACGCGGGCGCTTTTGACGACCTGGGGGAGGAACATCTTGCCCGCGCCGAAGAGGTTTCCGACGACATTCATGCCGTCCATGAGTGGGCCCTCGATGACGGCGAGGGGTCGGCCGATCTTTTCGAGTGCCTCGGCGGTGTCGCGCTCGACGTGGGCGTCGATGCCGACCACGAGGGCGTGCGCGAGTCGTTTCTCGACTGGGGCGGAGCGCCATGCCTCCTCGGCGGCGGCGGTGGTGGGACCGGACTGTTTCACATTCTCTGCGAAGGTGACGAGGCGTTCCGTGGCATCGGGTCGGCGGTTGAGAAGGACGTCCTCGACGCGCTCCAGGAGATCGGGTGGCACGTCCTCGTACACCGCGAGCTGGCCCGCGTTGACGATGCCCATGTCGAGGCCCGCCTTGACGGCATGGAAGAGAAACGCGGCGTGCATGGCCTCGCGGACGGCATTGTTGCCCCGGAAGGAGAACGAGACGTTGCTGATGCCGCCGGAGACCTTCGCGTGCGGGAGATTCTCCTTTATCCACTTGCAGGCGCGGATGAAGTCCAGCGCATAGGCGTTGTGCGCGTCAATGCCGGTGGCGACGGTGAGGACGTTGGGGTCGAAGATGACGTCCTCGGGGGGGAAGCCATCGTTGACGAGCAGGCGGTACGCGCGGGAGCAGACCTCCGTGCGGCGTTCGAAGGTGTCAGCTTGACCGGCCTCGTCGAATGCCATGACGACTGCGGCGGCGCCATGGCGGCGGACCAGGCGGGCCTGGGCAAGGAATTTCTCCTCGCCCTCCTTGAGGGAGATGGAATTGACGACGCCCTTGCCCTGGAGGCACTTGAGGCCGGCCTCGATCACGGACCACTTTGAGCTGTCGACCATCACCGGCACGCGCGAGATGTCGCTCTCGGCGCCCAGGAGGTTGAGGAACCGGGTCATGCAGGCTTCGCCATCGAGCATCCCCTCGTCGAAATTGACATCGATGATCTGGGCGCCCGACTCGACCTGCTGGCGGGCGACCTCGACCGCGCCGGAGAAATCGCCGGAGCGGATGAGCTTTGCGAACTTGGGCGATCCGGTGACGTTGGTGCGCTCCCCGATGTTCACGAAGTTGACGCCGGGGTGGACATCGAGGGGGTCCAGTCCGCTGAGCCGGAGCCGGGGCTCGCGCTCGGGCGGCGTGCGCGGGGGAAGATCCTTGACGGCGTCGGCGAAGGCGCGGATGTGCGCGGGGGTGGTGCCGCAACATCCGCCGATGATGTTCAGCCAGCCGTTGATGGCCCACTCCGCCAGTTTGGGGGCCATGGTGGCAGGCGTTTCCGGGAAACCGGTTGGAGAAAGGGGATCGGGGAGGCCGGCGTTCGGGTGGGCGCTGACGGGCACGGGGGCAACCGCGGCCAATTCCTCGATGAGGGGGCGCATCTCGTCGGGGCCCAGCGCGCAGTTCATGCCGACACTGAGCAGAGGGACGTGCGAGATTGAATTCCAGAATGCCTCCACCGTCTGGCCGGTGACACCGCGCCGGCCGCCCGGCTGGATAAAAGTCGCCGACGCCATAAGCGGGAGTCGGAAGCCCAGCTCGTCGAAAAGGGATTCTATCGCGAAGAAGGCGGCCTTGGCGTTGAGGGGATCGAAGATGGTCTCGACCAGGAGGATGTCGGCCCCGCCCTCGATGAGGCCGCGGGCTTGATCGCGGTAGGCAGTGGCGAGATCGTCGAAGGAGACGGCGCGCGCAGCAGGATCATTGACATCGGTCGATATCGAGGCGGTGCGCGTCGTGGGCCCGATGGCACCCGCGACAAAGCGATCCCGCCCAGGGTGGGCGCGCATGGCCGCGTCCGCCGCATCCCGGGCGAGCCGGGCGCCCTCGCGCGCGATTTCAGCGGCGAGGTCCTGCAGGCCATAATCCTCCAGAGAGATCCGTTGCGCGTTGAAGGTGTTGGTGGAAATGATGTCGGCTCCCGCCTGCAGGTATTGGCGGTGGATCGAGGCGATGATGTCGGGGCGGGTCAGGTTCAGGATGTCCCCGAGGCCCTTGAGGTCCCGGCGCCAGTCCCGGAATCGCTCCCCGCGGACCGCGGCCTCGTCCAGCTTCCACGCCTGGATCATGGTGCCCATGGCCCCGTCCAGGATCACGATGCGCTCGCGCAAAAGTGCCGGGAGGCGGTGCCCGGCGCGGTCTCTTTCAGTCATAACGCATCAACCTGTCATGATATGTTGATATGTCAACGAGACTCTGCGGCGGCGTTGACGGGGGGCTTTCGGCTGCCATATAAAGGCATCCCAATGTCGATGCCGGCGGGAACCCCGGGGGTGACTACGGTCACGCGCGAGCGCGTGGGGCACCTCCGTGTCGTGAAGTGGGACGTGGACACCCGGTTGGGGGAGGGGATCCGGCTGGCGCAGGAGAACCTCCTGAGGCTGCAGAGTCCCGAGGGCTACTGGATTGGGGAGCTGACCGTCGACACGACGCTTGTTTCCGACATGGTGCTCTTCATGCACTGGTGCGGGGAGGTGGATTTCGCGAAACAGGCGAAGTGCGTGAAGCACCTGCTGGAGCGACAATTGCCCGATGGCGGGTGGAACATCTACGTGGGTGGGGTCAGCGAGGTCAACGCGAGCGTCAAAGCGTATTTCGCGCTGAAGCTGGCGGGTCTGAGCCCCGAGGATCCGGTGATGCGTCGGGCGCACTCAAACATCTTGCGGCTGGGTGGCATCCCGAAGATGAACACTTACGACAAGCTGTATCTTGCGCTCCTGGGGCAGTTTTCGTGGAAATACCTGCCGATCATTCCACCTGAGATGGTCCTGTTTCCAAAGTGGCTGTTCTTCAACATCTACGAGATGTCCTCGTGGAGCCGGGCGATGCTGATCCCGCTGGCCATCATCAACCATTTCCGCCCGACGAAGCGGCTTCCGCCCGAGAAACAGCTCCACGAGCTGTTCCCGTATGGGACCGAGCACAGCAATTTCTCGCTGCAGCCGGACCCGCAACTCTTCACGTGGCGGAATTTTTTCCTGTTTTGGGATGCGGTGCTGAAGTTCCTGGACCGCTCGCCGTACAAGCCGTTCCGAACGCTTGCTCTGAGGCGATGCGAGGCGTGGCTGGTGGAGCGGATTGGCAAAGGGAGCGATGGGCTGGCGGCAATCTTCCCCGGGATGCTCAACACGATCATCGCGCTAAAGGCCCTTGGCTATTCCGACGAGCATCCGCTCGTCGAGAAGGCGCGGCGGGATTTTCAGGGACTGGAAGTCGATGATGTGGCGAACAACGATTTCCGGATTCAGCCCTGCCTTTCGCCGGTGTGGGATACGGCGATCACGGCCGTGTCGCTGGCGGAGTCGGGATTGCCGGGCGACCATCCGGCGCTGCGCAAGGCGGCGGCCTGGCTCCTCTCCAAGGAGGTGCGGATTCGTGGGGACTGGGCTGTAAAGAACGACCATCCGGAAGCGAGCGGGTGGGCGTTTGAGTTCAACAACGAGTGTTATCCGGACGTTGACGACACGCTGAAGGTGCTGCTGGCGCTCCGGCTTATCGACACCGAAGACGAGTCGGCGAAGCGGCAGGTGATGGATCGGGCGCTGGGCTGGGTCCTGAGTTTCCAGTGCAAGGATGGGGGCTGGGCCGCGTTCGACAAGGACGTGACCAAGCGGTGGCTGGAGGACGTGCCATTCGCGGATCACAATGCGATCCTCGATCCGACGTGCAGCGACATCACGGCGAGATGTTTGGAGCTGTTGGGCAAACTGGGATTTGGCACGACCCACCCGGCGGTCAAGCGGGCGATGAAGATGGTGAGGGCCACGCAGGAACCGGACGGTTCATGGTGGGGTAGGTGGGGGGTGAATTACATCTACGGGACGTGGCAAGTGTTGCGGGGCCTGTCGGCGCTGAGGCTCGATATGAATCAGGACTGGATCGTGCGGGCGCGCGATTGGCTGGAGTCCTGCCAGAATCCGGACGGTGGGTGGGGTGAGACCTGCGCGAGCTATGACGACCCGCATCTGAAGGGACAGGGCCCGAGCACGGCATCGCAGACCGCGTGGGCGCTGATGGGGCTGGTGGCCTGTGGTGATCCCTTCCGCCCCAGCATCCAGCGCGGTGTGGACCATCTGCTCAGGACGCAAAATCCCGATGGGAGCTGGACGGAGGAAGAGGTGACGGGCACGGGCTTTCCCAAGGTGTTTTATCTGAGGTACGACATGTACCGGAACAACTGGCCGCTGCTGGCGCTCGTGGAGTACCGCAGGCTCCGATCCCGATTCCCGTAACGCTTCAACGTATCCGGGCGGGCGGGGTGTTCAGTTGCCGATCTGGAGGGCCCGGATTTCACCCCTGTCTGTGGCGATCACAACCGACGAATTCGTACCGGGCGCGGCGGCACACGTGGGTCGGCCCGGGATGCTGGTCACGCCCGCCAGATGGCCATGAGCGTCGTAGGTCGACACCGTTCCATCCTCGCAGCCGGCCACGAGGAATCGTCCGATGATTTTGAGCAGGACGGGTGCTGTCGGGAGTCGCACCGACCAGAGTCTCTCGCAGCGATGATCGAAAGTGACGAGCAAACCGCTCGAAAGAGCGAGTCCAATCTCCTTCTTTCGGTCGGCGTCCATGTCCCCAATGTCGATGTCACGTATCTCTCGGGCGAATCCTCTAGCGCCGGGTCCAAACTGGACATTGTGGAGGGGTTGGCCCTGCAGGTCCCATACGGTCAGGCGATTCCAGGCACCGGTGATTTCACTGACGACCTCGTTCTGGCCATCTCCATCGAGATCTTCCACGAAGATGTGGTGGCGGGTCTGGTCCATCCAACCGGGCACGCGCGTGTGGCCTGCGGGGACACTGTCGAAGCCGCGGGGCGTCGGATCCAGGGTCCGGTTGTTGATGATCCCCAGGGACGGGCCATCGGTGATCCTGCGCGACGCGAGCAGATTGAGACTGCCGTTGGGGCCGGGCGCGATGGCGAACTTGTAGACGGTGCCCCAGAATTGCGGCAACCGCTTCAGCAGTCTGCCGGTGCCATCGACGATCTCGAGGGTGCACGCGCTGCCGACGAAAGCCTGACTCTTGTCGTCGAGAAAGACGCCGGTGCCAAGGCCGTGGATGCCCCCATGTCCGGGCGCGCTCTTGAACCAATACTGTTTTGCGGCGCGGAAGACGGCCGGGTCCATCTCCGAAACGAATGTCCACTTTCGATTGCCCGCGAGGTCAAAAGCACAGACTTTCTCGTCCTCGCAACCGGCGAGCAAGAGATCGTTTTCGGGCCACCAGTGCAACTGGCGGATATTGCCGTCGGTTTGCATCTGGCGAATCGTCTGACCGCCGGTGTCGATGAGATGGATTGTGGATCCCTCTGCCGCGGCGATCAGCTCACGACCTTGTGGGGCCAGGAGGATAAGGTCCGTGACCGCGCCGCCAACCTGGGCGGAAAATGCGGTTGCGATGCACGGTGCGGGAGCGTGGGCCGGTGCCGCGGGCTGGCGGGGGCTCGTGCGGTTGGCGGTGGCGCGATCGAGCCACGTTCCGAGTTTAGTGGAAAGATCGCGGCGTACCGCATCGGGCGGCCTGATGCCCTCGATGACGGCGTGGCCCTCGGGTAGCAGCAGGATGGTGTTGCCGGTGGTGTTGGCATTGGCGCCGGGTGCGACATTTGCGCCGCGCACCGTCGCGGGGTCGGCGATGGCGGCGGTGACGGACGTCGTGCCGCGCGTAGTGATTTCCATGCGGCCCGTTGCGAAATCCCAATCGGCATCGATTGGCGTTTCGGACATCAGGAGAGGCGGATCTTGCGTGGCGCGGGTCATTCGATGGCCGGAAAGGTGGTCCTCGGCGAGCACCACGAGATCGCCGGTGCCGCCCTCCCAGGTGCCAGCGAACGCAACGGCAGGTTGCGGGAGGGCGAGGGCAGCGGCATTATCCTGCAGCCTCAGGCAACGAAGGTTCGTGGGAGAATTGGTCCCGGCGGCGAGCAGGGTGAAGTAGATGGCGTGCTGGCCTTTCCTGGCCGGCCGGTTCCATTCCTGCGTTGCGATCCCGTCGGCGACCGGCGTCCGATCGAATACGTCGGCGGATAGGATGGCCGCATCGCGCGAGACAAGCGCATTTCGGCCGACGTCGAAATGGAATGGGCGCTGGGAGTTCTCCCACTTGATCTGGATCTCCATATTCTCGGTATCGGTGCGGAACGTGAGGTCATCGACCATCAGGGCATATCGGCCGATGCGCTGCGCGAGGGTGCGCCGCCAGTTGCAGAACGCGGCCTTCGGCACCTCGCCGGTGCAGAGGGCAGTCTGACCGATGACATCCCGGTGGCGGAGCGCCGCATCCATCGCGACCATGGGTTCGACCATGCCATCGGCTTTGGTTAGGACCTGATTTCGGTAGCCCTGGAGGATGGTGTGGCCCGCGATGCGCAGCTCGAGGATTGCGAAGGTGTGGTACGGATTGCGAGAGGCGCCATTGAAGCCGTCCAGGAGGATGAAGTCGCCCGAGGCGTCAGGCGCGTCTCGGAAGCTGGCGTTGTAGAAAGATTCGTCGAGCGGGAGTCCGTTGGCTCGTGCGGACCAGTGGGCCTTTGGGAGCGCGCTGACGGTCCATTTGTCGTCGAGGCCGTCGGGCAATTTCGGCCGAAGGCCTTCCGGTGGCCAGAAAGACTGGCCCAGACGGAAGGGGCGCAGGTCGATGCCCGTGCGGTCGCGATACGTGAGCCAGCGACCATCCTCCGTCAGATATGCGACCTTGTGGAGGTAGTCGAGTGCTGCGGATTGGAGGGCCCAGTCGGGCACGCGGCCGGAGATGAGTACCTCTTGTGCGCGCAGGAGGGTTGCGGCGACGCCGTTTTGCATGGGCCCGCGTTCGCCGCTGAGGAGCATGTACGTGAAGACGGGCGCGATGCCGGTGCAATACCAGAACAGGTTATCACTCTCGCCGTTGATCCATGCGTGCGCTCGCAAGGGGGCGAACGCGTTCTGGGCGCCGAGCACGCACTGGTCCCAGATCGGGTCCGGGTAGTCGCGCTGGAAGTAGCGGCCAAGGCAGTAGAGGGAGACGGCGGACCACTGACCGTGTCGTGAGCCGACAGCCGGCGCCGGCTGCCGGAGCGAGTATACGCCCTCGTTCTTGCGATGCTCGAGCTGGCGGGCAAATGCGTTCGTGACCTTCAGTCGTTCCGCGTCGCTGAATACAGGGCTCTCCTCGATCAGATCCCAGAACAGGATCATCATGTGCGCATTATAGTGGTACGGTCCCGCGAGTGGATCGTCCTTGTTCTCGACCATCTCGCCATCGGTGCGGGTGATTTCCTGGAACGCTTGCTTGTCAGGGAAGGCGAGGCGCAGGGCGTCGCGAGCGTGGGACGGGTCGCCGCTCATGTAGTAGGCGGCCATGCGCTTGCTGATGCTGTTCCAGCCGAAATAACCTGAGGACCGATAGCCGGATGATGCCTCCCATATTTCCATGTCTCGGAGATCACGCGGAACGGCAAGGCCCCGGCCGAGCCTGACATCCATCAGCCAGCCGAGCGACAGGGAACCATTCTTGGCGGCGGCGGCGAGTTTTGCGCCGAAGGTTTCGACCGCCGCATCGATCCCCTTCGTGTCGCTGGCGCCAAGGAGGATGACGTTGTGGCCGCCTCCGAATGGGCTGTGGATCGTGCGCACCTCAAATCCCTCCGGACCCGGATAGCGCAGATCGGTGAGGAGGAAGAAACGATTGTAGAGTTCGGCGATCGTCGCGTTGGTGGATCGGTTGCCGATGACGATCAGTGAACTCTTGATTGGCACGGCGGCGTCGGGTGAGTCATCCGCGGCAATGGGCACCCGGCAGCCCGTAAGTCTTTCAATGGCCGACTGCAATCGCGTCGCCTGCGCTGCGTGCGCACCGGAGGCGGGAGTGACGATGCGGATGAGGGGGCGGCCATCGCGGACCAGATGGGTGGTCGGGTGCATGTCCTTGAGCTTGGCGTACTGTGGGGGCACGGGCGGGGGCAACGGTGGCGGGGGCTTCACCCCTGAGATGAGGCGGACGCCGCCTACGAGGATCTTCGGCGTTGGCGCGCGATGAGTGTAAAGGTAGATTTGTGCGGCCTTGGTGTCGGGGGGCGCCACGCCGCGGACTGCCACCTCATGGAATTCGTCTAGACCGTGCGTTTGGATGGGGGTCTGCGCGATCGTGTTTGATGGCAAGAATCGCAGCTGCACATTGGCGCCGTCATCTGAGGCATTCTTTGCGGCGCGGGCCCGGACGCGCACCTCGTAGCCCAAGTTTGGCTGGATGGGCACGAGCTGTGTCAGGCCGATTTCCGCGTCGGGATCTCCGTCCTCGATAAGGAGCGCTTTCCCACCGCAGCCGTCATCCGTGATGGAGATGCGCTGGGCGTGCCCACGGCCACCGTAGAGTGACCAGCCGACCGGCAGACCGTTGGCGGCGGTGCCCTCGTCGAACCTAGCATTTTTCAGCGGGATTTCGGCCTCGGCGCCGAGGGCCGTGGAAGCAGCAAGGGCCAGGGATGCCGTGGCCGCCATCAGGGACTTGAATTTGAGCGTTTCAGAGGGGCCCTTGGCCGATCCCGGTATTCTGCGTTCCGGTGCGCCGATGTCGTTGTCAACGACCATGGAGTAATCGTGGCCAGAAGTGTGGGCACGGGCAAGATTTCGAATGGCGATGGTCAATTCGGCCCGCGTGCGCTATGGCTATTGGCACGGCCGCAGTCGGTCGACCTCGGAGGTTCCAGCCATGAGAGTGGTCACTTCAGCGATTGGATCTCTTGCCGTGCTCGCGTTCGGTTGCGTGGCGCCTGGGCTGGGGGCGGGGGAGACGTGGAGAGCGGGGTTCGCCCGCGCGAAGATCACACCCGCCGAACCGATGTGGATGGCGGGGTATGGTTCGAGGACTCATCCGGCCGATGGGAAACTTCACGATCTCTGGGTCAAGGCGATGGCCCTCGAAGATGTCGGAGGGCAGCGGGCGGTGGTTTTGACGAGCGATTTATTGGGGTTTCCCGGCGGCATGAGCGACGCTATCTGTGCGGAGCTCAAGACGCGCCACGGCATGGAGCGAGCGCAGGTGATGTTGAGCGCGTCGCACACACATTGCGGGCCGGTGTTGCGCGGGGCTCTCTACGACATCTATCCCTTGGACGATCATCAGCGCGCGCTGATTGACGCCTATTCCGCCAGCCTCGAGAAGACGGTGGTCGGGACGATAGGGAGGGCGATCTCGGACTTGCGACCGGCATCGCTTGCGTTTGGGCAGGGATCGTGCGGATTTGCGGCGAACCGCCGAGAGAACAAAGAGGGGGATGTGTCCGGGCTGCGGGCGGCCGGCCAACCAACGCGTGGCCCCTCCGATCATGCGGTGCCGATCCTATCCGTCCGCGATCCCGGCGGCCGGCTTTTGGCCATCGTGTTCGGTTACGCGTGCCACAACACGACGCTGAACGAGTACTCGTGGTGCGGGGACTACGCGGGTTTTGCACAGATTGGGCTGGAGGAGAAGCATCCGGGCGCGCAGGCGATGTTCGTCGCAGGATGCGGCGCCGACCAGAATCCGATGCCCAGGAGGACCGTCGAACTGTGCCAGGACCATGGCAGGGAGTTGGCCGAGGCCGTGGAGAGGGTTCTCGGGAACGGCATTGAGCCGATCGCACCCCGCCTTCGGACGGCATTCGAGTTCATCACGCTCGATTTCGAAAGGGCGCTGGGCCGGGAGGATTTTGTGGGGGCGATAGCGAAGGGCGGTTATGAGGCGCGGTGGGGCCGGCGCTTGCTGGCCGAGGTGGAGAGTGGACGACCTCTCGCGACATCCAGCCGGTACCCGATTCAGGCATGGAAGCTGGGCGAAGATCGACTCTGGATTGCGCTGGGCGGAGAAGTGGTGGTGGACTACGCGCTCAAGTTCAAGGAACGCTTTGGTCCAAAGACCTGGGTAACCGGCTATGCTAACGACGTGATGGCGTATATCCCTTCCCACCGGGTCTGGGAGGAGGGGCGCTACGAGGCGGGTGCGTTCCCCGTGTATGGCTTGCCTGCGCAGCGATGGTGCCCCGATATCGAAGAGCGGATCAGCGCCACCGTCGTGCGGCTTTCCCGGTGAGACCGGTGGAGTGGCGCCGCAGGCGCGGGCCGATTGGCGTAGCCGTCACGGCTTCCCGCGCAGCCGTTCGGCAAACCCATCCTGGGCACGGTTCAGCTCTTTTATGTTGCGGATGCCGTACCCGGCGGGATCAACGCCCTTAAACATCACGTAGAATCCGGTGGATTCACTGTCATTGGTGACAGGGATGACGGGGTTTTGCGGATCGTACTCGGTCAAAGGTCGGCCCGTCGTTGAATCGAGCAGCATCCATTTTGCGCCCACGTAGGTTTCGACAAACACATGCCCGACGTGGTCCTTGCGCGTCCCGGGCGGCTGGAGCGACCAGTTGATTCCCGTGGCATCCACCATGATCGCCGGATACCGGAAGTGGCGCAGGACCGATGCCAGGAGCATGCCGTGATCGTGGCAGCCGGTCAGTTCATGGCTGGCCAGGATGTCGTTCACCGTGCGGACCCCGACGTACCTGCCGCCGGCGGGGACGTTTCGAAAGGACCGTTTCCACGCGATGATCCTCTGTATCTCTGCAACGGAGTCTGCCTGAATGGCCAGGGCATCAATCGCCGGGAGATAACGCGCGCCGATCGTTGTCTGCGCGCCGTTGGTCACATAGCGTTGCGGCTGGGCGTAGTCGATCCCCGCGCGAGGCTTGGATGTCGACCATTCGAGACGAGGTGTGGATTCGAGGTTAACCTCGTAGAAATCGCATGTCCCGTGGCAGCCCCAGATGCCGACGCGGGAGTTGAAATCCAGTCCAAGATCCTTGAAGAGCAGGGGGTCGGAGGCATCGAGTTGGATCACGGCGGAGTTTCGGGGCTTGCTGAATCGGCACCGCAGGGTGTGCCGCTGGTTTGGCTGGTTCCAGCGGTTCACGCGGACGAGGTGAGCGTAGGTTGTTTCGCCCGTCGCTGGGTCGGTTTCCGCCCGCCAGACCGCCATCGTGTAGGACGCCACGAAGATGACTAACGCGCGGTCGAGTACGTTGCCGGTCACGGCCGGTGCCAGGAACACCCCCGGGGCCGCTCCCTGCTCTTCGCTGAGCGAGAAAACCACCCTGACCTCGCCCTCCTCCCGATGCGTCTCCAGCATCAGAATGACGTTGTCCAGTTTCTTCTTCCTTTCCTCCTCCGTGAAGGGACCCGTCCCGATGCTCGAGTCGCGCTGGGTGAAGTTCAGGGGCTCACTCTGATGGGGCAGCCGCAGCGGTGCCCACGCCGAGCGGTCCCATTGGTCACGGGCAAAGGTGATGCCAAAATCCCCCGTCGGTGGCACACCCTGCCGGGCCACCGCAAAGACGGGCAGCCATGCCGTCAAGAGGCAAAGACTCAAGAGCGGCTTCACGTGCCGCGGCATTCCCAGCCAGACCTGCGCAGAGAGAACCATGACGCAGCCGGTCCGAAGAAAGTGACCGGTCGGAGTGCAGCCTGCTGGGCCATTCCGTTTCAGACAAGCGCGAATTCCTCGGTCTTGCCGCACGCCCCGTGGCTAGGCACCATCCCCCCATGACACATCGATCCATATGCCATGGGCGTGGCGTTTGTCTGGCGTTGGCCCTTCTGGGATTTCTGCAAGCGGGGGCGGTGATGGCCTGGGGTCCGCACCAGACGATCACGCGGGCGGCGCTCGACGTGCTGCCGGAGAGGGAGCGCTGGGAGGGCGTGCTGGGCGCAAAGAACCTGGGAGCGCTGACCAACTACTGTCTTTTACCTGACCTGAGGGGGAAGGATCTGGGAGCGTTCTATGCGGACGATTACCTGCTGATACGGGAAATGCCGATGCACGTGGGGCACACGATGCCCACGGTCGAGACGGCATTCGGGCCGTATTTTCGGCGGGCGCTGCAGGCGCTGCGGACGGAGACACCGGAGAATGCGTGTCGACAGTTGGGGCCGCTGGTGCACTTCGTCGAGGATGTGGGCGCTCCGCCCCATGCAAAGGAGAAGTGCCCGCATCACAAGGAACTGGAGAACTGGGTGCGCGGAGACCAGATCGGGATCAGCGGGTACCGGCCACGGGTGTTAGGTTCGGATGACGACGCGGCACTCGCGGGGCTGCTACGCCGCATCAAGGGGTTGGTCGAGTTCTCCAAGGCACGGGCGGACCGTGCGTTGCCGCTGGTTTCCGTCCCCGAGCCGGACCAAGCGAAGGTGGAGCCGATCCTTCTGGAGTCGGCCAACGAATCTGCGCGCGTGACCGCGGATGTGCTCCTGACGGTGCTGACGCTGGGCTTGGACGGAAGGAGCGGAGGGGCAGGATTGGGGGGCACCGTCACGGCGGCAGAGTTTCCGGGCCGGAACGAACACGGGGCACGCGTCGTGCTTTTGGACACCGATTATGCGACGCTGGCGACGGCCGCCAAGGGAGCGGGATGGCGGGGCCAGTACGAGTTCAGGGATCTGCCGGCCGGCAGCTACCGGGTGTTGGCTTATCGCACCGCATCCCAGTTTCAGATTCTGGGGCCCATCACGTTGGGACAGGGGCGGAGAGTTGAGCTGAATTTTGACCTAAAGCCCACAGAGCCTGCCGGCAACATCATCGAGAATCCTGATGGGTGCCTCTCGTATTTGGATCCGGTCGCACCGGACCGTTGGAAACAGGCGGCGGGTGGGGTGTGGACCAGCACAGCGGCGTGGGTGAAACCCGGGGAGCGATACCGGTGCGGTGCGGCGCTCAAGGACCCTGGGACGCGGGTGAGTTTTCGGTTTGAGGCACGGCCGGCCAAGGATGGGAAGAGCCCGGAGCCGCAGATTTGTCCGCTGACATTGGATGGGGCAGGAAAAGGGGAGGTGATCGTGCAGGCCGGTGACCAGCGCATATCGGTGGCGGTGGTCGTTGAGTCGACGCAGTCGCTGACGAGTGTCATCGATCGGGTCTGGGTAGTGCCAGCGACGGGGGGACCCCCGGTTGGGCTCTGACGGCCGGGCGCCTGCACCCGGATAGCGCGGGGTTCCCGGCCGCGCTGGTTGGTCACTTGTCCCGCGGCGCCGGTTCGACGGCGACGATGCAGCCGACCCCCAGCGGTTCAAGGGTGGTGGAGAGGATGTCGTGATCGCCGTCGGGCGCGGGGACGATCGTGCGATCATTCCACGCATCGCGATAGCGCGCGCCCGGGACGCGCGGGACACGAAGGACTTTGCCTTCGAACGTGCGGTGGCGTGAGTTGTAGAGGGTGAAAACGTGTTTCCCGTTTGCCCCGAACGAGTTTGCAAAGACTCCGCCAGCCTCGGTCGGGACCAGTGGCTCGGGCGCGTCGCTGGAAAAGGAGTCCCTGTGCTCGCGAAGCATCGCGTGGCACTTGCGGATGGTGGCAAGGGTCTCTGGTGCGAACCATTCGTCGGGCACGCCTTCGAGCCAGATGCCCTCGCCGTTGAAGAAGACCCATTTCACGCCGGTGGCCCACGTGCCGGTGGGCTTGTCGCACACGAGAATTTCAAATGTTTTGAAGGTGGGAATAGCGAAACGCATCAGATTGAGCGGAACGAGCGTGGTGGCGCGCGCGGCGGCCGACATGGCATACGTGAAGCTGCCGTCCTGGTTCGCCGAATTTACATCGCACGGTGACTCTTCCCCATACAGCGCGACGCCGCGCTTGACGTTGTCCACGCTATCGCGGATCTGCCGCATGCAATCGCGTTCCCCGACGACGGCGTATCCGGGCACTCGGTGGCCGTGCGCGGGACTGAAGCAGTCTTTGCCGGAGTTCTCGAAGCCAAACTGGTCCACGTACATGCCATCCACGTTCAATTCGTGAACGCGCGCGGAATAGGTGTTCGCCTGTGTATCGCGCCATGCGGGAACCCACGGGCACATGAACATTTCGGTGCTCTTGGGCCAGTACGCGCGTTCGCCGTTCGCGTGAATCAGCTGCCATGCCTTGGCGGCCGCGCCGAGTTTTCCGCGCTCCTCAAGCAAATAGCCTTCGATGTAGAGGCCCACGCGAATGCCGCGCGCCTGCACGACGCTGATGGCCTTCCGGAACCCGTCTCTTCCACCGGGTATATAATCGTAGGGCGAGTAGTCGCCCCTTCGGCCATAGATCCGGCCAAACTTGCCGCAATAGCCCCAATCGAATAGGTGGAGGTATTCGATGCCGCCGAACTTTTCTTGGTCCTCTTGGAGGGCGCGTTCCAAGCGGAGTTCGCCGATTTTGCGGTCGCAGAGCGGATCGTGGCTCCACAGGAACTTCTGGCGGAAGTTGAACACCTCGCGGAACCATCGTTGCCTGGCCGCGACCGGGCGGTACCACGTCTGCAACCAGCGCCGGTATGCATCGAAGCCCACTCGCCAGTCGCCACCGCCGATTCCGACGATGGTTCGGGCGGCGTGGCGCGTCGAGCCGGGTGCCAACACCTCCCCAGGATACTCCAAACCGAGGCGGACCCCTTCATCGGTTTTGCAGAAGGAATATGAGCGCCAGATACCGGTCGTGTCCTCCGTGCGCAGGTAGAGGCTCTCGCCATCGCCGGGGTTAGCGACGGACATGAACTGAAGGGGCATGTCGTGGCCGCAATAACGTTCTCGATAGTTTGCCGACGCGTTGTGCAAGATCGCGCCACGCTTGGGAAGAAGGTAGTAGTTGTCTTCGATGTCACGGCCGAGGCAGGCTGGACCGATGCACGGGCCAGCAAACGCCAGCGTGGACGGGCGCGCGCTTGCGTTCTTCAGCCTGATGTCAAATTGGACCTCGGGGGTGTCCGATAAGACCATGCCGATCTCCGCCTCTACGCAGGGGGCTGATGAGATTCCGTAGCGCATCTGGGCCGTGGCCTCGTACGGCTTGCTGCTTATGGTGGGTTGAAGCGCGAGCGTCAATTTGGCGCCCGGGATCGCTAGGAGGGGGTCGGCGTGGCGGCCGGCGATGCAATCGCGGCCTGTGGCACGGTTGACGAGGCCGACGATCCTGGGAGACGGCGCGTATTCCACGACCGCCACGAGATGGGCGTTCGAAAGCGTCAGGCGGCTGCCGGAATCGGAGATGGCGGGGTCGCAGGTTGAACTGATTCCGCTAGCGGCGATGCGCAAGGGCGGCGTTTCCTCGGCCCACCTGGGGAAGAGCCGATCTTGGGCGGTTCGGCACGTGACGGCGGCGACGCCGAAGGCGCATTGCCTCGTCCGATCACGCAGGGTGATTTGACGCAGCTCTTTGGAGGGATCGGAATAAACGCAAAGAACTTGGGGGCCCTCTGTGACCTCGAAACGGTGCGAGGCGATGTTCAAGGGCATGCATTCACCGCGCGAATCGTCGACATACTCCAACTCGATGCGAAACCGATCCACGTCGGCAATGCGGCGCAGCCGGCCTCTTCCCCGAGACGGCTCTTCCCCGCCCGTGAGGACGGCCCACGCAAGCAAGTAGATCTCAGAGGCCCTCGTTCTCACGGGCAGGCGCAGGCATTCCTCACCGATGAGAGTCGAGCAATAGAGATCCGGGGCCTTTTCTGAGAATTGGAACGGGATGCCTTCGAGGGTCTGGGTGCGCGTCTGCGGGGGTCTGGTGATCGCCAATCGTCGGCAGATTCTGGCCGAATCCTCATTAAACAGATGCGAGATGTCGGTGGGCGAAAAACCCAGGAAGGGGAGATCGGGCGAGACAGCCACAAACTCACCGATATCTCTTGGCGGAGTTTGGGCGGTAAAAGCGATGCGGCCCACGCGCAATTCGGCGGGTGCTTTTGCCGCAGCTCGAACCTGAATGGCGATTCCGGTGATGGTGGCCAGGCGTGCGGCGGCGGGTCCGAGGTCGGCCCCGAGCGCATGCCATCGACCGTCGGGGATGATTTGGTCGCTGGCGACGATGGGGACGTAAGCGCCGGCGCCGTCGGGCGACGTGCCGATCGCGCACACGGCGTAATCACCGATGGGCTGGTAGTTCGTGGCGCTGTAATGAAGCGTCAGATAGCGGTGGCCCGTGGGCTTGACGAAATCCGCGAGGCTCCATGACCACTTCATCCCGCGGCCAGGGTCGCTGACGCGCCAGATGGTGATGTCACCATCCTGGATGACCTCCGGGCGGGCACACGCGTCGCTCAACCAACTTGGCTGTGCTGTCCAGGTCGCCTTGTCCAGCGGTGCGTTCCAGTCGGGCGCGGTTGGCGGCTGCGGCAAGGAGCGAAGTTCGGTGGCGCCTTCGGGCACACGGTCAGCAAACATGAGCCAATCGATCCAGAGCCTTCCTTGGCCTGAAGGGCCCGCCTGCACCTGGAGGGCAATCGAGCCGATTTCGGGATTCGCGGCAAGGCGCCGGGCATTGACGGCGGCCACGTGCCACTGGTCGTCACTGATGATGTCACCGAGGCGAAGCGCATGGCATTGGCGGGGTCCGCCATCATCGAGATACACGAGGTAGTCGTCACCTTGGGCGCGGACGTTCTTGGCCCGGTAGCGAACGATCAAATACGGCATATCGTCGAGCGATACTTCGGGCGTGACGCGCGACCATTTCATGCCCCGGTCGGGTTCCGGGACGCAGAAGCAGGCAACGCCGGCATCCACGGTGATGTTCGCCGATTGGGAGGCAGCGGATAACCAGTTCGGCTGCGCATGCCATGGCTGGATCGAATTGAAGTCGTCGCGAAGCGCCACCTCCTCGAGGCATGCGGTCAGGGCGATGCCGGGATCGGAAGACCGCGCAAACGTGGGAACAAAGCCCGTGGAGAGTGCGGTCGACAAAATCAGCAGGATAGTGTGCAAAAGTCGCATTTTGCAGCGCAGACTATGACAGTCTGGAGCGCCCGCGTTCAATGGCGAAAACTCGCTGGGGCGCCCAGGGCGAAGTTTCAACGCGCGGCGCCCAAAGCCGGGCGATGAACGCCCAACAAGAAAGAGGGACGGGCAAGGTGGCGACCGACGCCCGTGTGATTGATGGCGCTGCGGTTCAGCGCAGGGCGGCATCGACGGCCGGGGGGAGGACGTCTGCGACATCGCCCTCGAGGCGGAGGCTGAGGCGTGGGTGGTCGTCGTGTTCGGTTTTCCCGCGGTTGATGATGACGTAGGGGGCGCCCCGCTCGGCGGCGGCGAGGGGGAAGTGGGCGGCAGGATAGACGGATAGGGTGGAACCGAGCGCGAGGACGAGATCGGCATTTTCGGTGGCGGAGGCGGCTCGGCGGAGATCGTCTTCGCGGAGGCACTGTCCGAAACTGATGGTGGCGGGTTTCAGGAGGCCGCCGCAGTGGCAGAGGGGAGGCTTGCGGGTTTTTCGGAAGGCCTCGAAATGGGGTTCTGGGTCAGACAGTTCCCCGCAAGTCTGGCAGGCGACCCAGCGGTCAGTGCCGTGAATCTCGACGAGTTTGGCGCGAGAGGTACCCGCGATCTCGTGGAGTCCGTCGATGTTCTGTGTGAGGACGGCTTCGACTCGGCCGGCGGACTCGAGGCGAGCGATGGCGTCATGGGCAGCGTTTGGGCGGGCCATGCGGTAGAGATCCCATGTCTCCAATTTGAAATCCCAGTACTCGATGCGCGCCGTTTCCGATGACATGAAATCGTCGTAGTAAACGGGCTGTCGGGTTTTCCAGACGCCCTGGGGGCCTCGGAAGTCAGGGATGCCGCTGTTGGTAGAGATGCCCGCGCCGGTGAAGACGAGGATGCGCCGGGCGGATTTCAAGAGGGCGACGAGGCGGGCATCGGGGTCCGATGGCATGGGGAAGGCTAGGATGCTCGGGGTTGCGGATGGAAGGTGGAAGATGGGAGGGGGCAAATCTCTGCGTCTCCGCGTCTCTGCGGGAGTTTTTGCGATGGTTCACGTTGGGCGCCTGGCGGATGGAGGGGGGGGGTCCGCGGAGGCGCAGGGACGCGGGGACGGGCCAACGTTCAACGCCCAACCAGCAACATCGACAATGGGGGGCTTCACGGAAGGGGGCAGTGGCGCTATGATATTGGCATGTGGATCGTACATGTATTTGTTCGGGTGAAACCGGAGTGTGTCGACGCGTTCAAGGCGGCGACGATGGAGAACGCGCGAAACAGCGTGAAGGAGGCGGGGATCGCGCGGTTTGATGTCGTGCAAGAGAGGGATGACCCGACCCGGTTTGTCCTGGTCGAAGTCTATCGGACGGCGGAGGATCCGGCGCGGCACAAGGAGACGGCCCATTACAAGACTTGGCGGGATGCGGTGGAGGTCATGATGGCCGAACCACGTCGGGGCGTGAAGTTCGCGAATGTTTTTCCAGTGGATGGGGGCTGGGGCTGATGGCGACATTTGATTTTTCGACGGTTGGGGAGATCTGGTTTGGGCGTGGTCGGGTGGCCGATCTTGGGGCCCGGGTGACGGCGCTGGGGCGACGGGCGCTGGTGGTGACGGGTTCCCGGGCAGATCGCGCGCGGCCTGCGGTGGAGAGCCTGACGGATGCGGGGGTTTGGGGATCGGTGTTTT
>Ga0116157_10000212_pt1 | contig 64986 bp, 63 predicted proteins | sample AD_UKC048_MetaG_FD_89882 | JGI IMG/M metagenome (GOLD analysis project Ga0116157, IMG submission 89882) | Active sludge microbial communities of municipal wastewater-treating anaerobic digesters from USA - AD_UKC048_MetaG | ecosystem: Engineered > Bioreactor > Anaerobic > Digestate | place: USA... | reverse complement strand
TTCATGCTCTCAATCGCTTTTTCGCAATCCAAGTATTATGTGGACAATTTGTCTGAAAACATTAAGCGTGGTCATCGTAACAAAGTGAAGGATGGAATATGGCCTCAAATGTCGCCGCTCGGCTATGTGAACAAAAACAAGCGAATTGTGCCTGATGAGAATATTGCGCCTCTTATCAAGAAAACATTTGAGGCCTATGCAACTGGAAACTTCACTTTGCGGGAAGTCCGTGACAAATTTAACGAACTTGGATTGAAACGAAAAAGCGGAAAGGAACTTGCGGTGTCGAATTATCAAAAACTTTTGAAAAATCCAATTTACACAGGTTTAATGCTTTATAATGGTGAAATCCACGAAGGTAAACATGAACCGATTATTTCAAAGAAACTTTTTGATTCCGTTCAGGAAGTGATGATGAGAAAGTCTAAGCCGAAAGGAAAAGGGCTTAAACCATTTTTGTATAGAGGATTTTTCCGTTGTGGAGAATGTGGATGTTTTATTACTACCGAAACACAAAAAGGTCATAACTATTTGAGGTGTACCAAACGGAAAAATCCTTGTTCGCAAAAATATACTCGTGAAGAAATCATCACTTCCGAAATTCAAAAGGAAATCAAAAAAGTTTCTTTGCCAGACGATTGGACAAATTGGATGATTGCCGAAAACGCAAAAGATCGGCAATCGGAAGTCCAATCGTCTACGCTTTTTGCAGACAACACAAAAGCCGAAATTTCTCTTTTGGATTCTAAAATTGAGAAGCTGATGAACGCCTATTTGGAGAACGCACTTTCACTAGACGAGTTTAGAGAATCCAAAAGTGCGTTGGTTAATCAAAAACAGCTTCTCAAAGAGAAATTATCGGCTTTTGAGCAAAAAGCGAATAATCGGTTCGAACTTACCGAAAAGTTTTTGAAATTCAATGTGGAATTGGCAAACGAGGGAATAAATGAAGAGAAACTTCATTTATTCAAAAAAGTCGGTTCGAACTTTTTAATTAAAGATCGAACCGTACTTTTTGAGCCACGCGGAGCGTGGAAAAACCTTTTGAATTCGGGAATCCTTGGCGGGAATGTGTTTGTGTCGGCGCTTCGCGCCGACCCCATTTCTGCTTCTGATTCAGATTTCCAATTTTGGCGGAAAGTGGAGGATTCGAACCTCCGGAGGAATTACTTCCTCACCGCATTTCGAGTGCGGCCCATTCGACCACTCTGGCAACTTTCCATATTTGCTTCGCAAATTTTAAAAACCGAGCAGAGTGTTCGCCTGGGTTTCTTTTGAAACCCGCCAAATACTCGCACTTGCTCGCATTCGGCCCACTCTGGCAACTTTCCATAAAAATCATTCTTGATCAGGCATAAAAGGCCAAATAACAGTTTTTTAATTCATGCGGTATATATTTTACATGATACATCATACATTATACATAACAAGTATTTGGTTATTTTTCATTTTTGTTGTAAAATGATTATGTAGAAAAAAGCAAAAATTTTATATGGAAGAAACAAAAAAAGAATTCGGAAAATTCATTGATCCGGATTTGATTATCGCGCAATTGGAAATTGAAAATGGCAGCATGGTCGCTGACTTCGGATGCGGGCCGGGATTTTTTTCCATACCTTTTGCCAAGGCTGTCGGCGAGGAAGGAAAGGTTTATGCACTGGATGTTTTGCCACAGGCTTTGGAATCAGTTAAAAGCAAGGTGCGGAATTTTGCCGTGCCAAACGTGGTTTTAATGCGGGCAAATGTGGAAAAAGAAAACGGTTCCAAATTGAAATCAGATTCATTCGACTGGGTAATCCTTAAAGATATTCTGTTCCAAAACCAGAAAAAAGAAATAATTATTGCTGAAGCTAAAAGAATTTTAAAACCGGAAGGCAGAATCATTGTAGTCGAGTGGAAAAAGAAAGATTACGGCGTCGGACCGGAAGACAGCTTGAGAATTGATCAGGAGGTTTTGAAAAAAATGTTCACTGATCAGAATTTTTCCATAGAAAAAGACATAAATGCCGGAGACTTCCATTATGCTTTTGTGGCAACAAAAAAATAAGAAATAAAAATAAAAATATGCAATACATTATAAAAAATAAATTCCGAATAATTTTAGCAGTGCTGGCTGTTGTAGCAGTCCCGCTTTTTTCAGGTTGCGGAGGTTCCAAGGCTAACGATAATTATAAAGTTAATCTGGAAATCTGGGGCCCTTTTGATGACTCAAATATTTACGGTGAAATAATCAGCCAATATAAAAAATTAAACACGCATATCGGAGAGATAAAATACAGAAAATTCAGCCAGGATACTTATAAGCAAGAATTGATTGATGCCTTGGCTTCAGGCCAAGGTCCGGACATATTTTTAATAAAAAACACCTGGTTTCCATCTTTTGAAAATAAAATTTATCCAGCGCCGGATGTTTTCGTGAACCAGCAAGACATAAAAAATAATTTTCCGGATGTTGTTTCGGCTAATTTTGTAAGCAGCAATAATGATACCACTAGTGTTTATGCTGTTCCTCTTTCCATCGATTCAATGCAGCTTTATTATAACAGGGACATGTTCAATGCTGCTGGAATAATTTCTCCTCCAAAAACGTGGGAGGAATTCCAAGAAGACGTGAAAATCCTGACCAATGTCAATGAAGAAGGAAAAATTGTGAGAGCTGGCGCTGCCATCGGAACAGCCCACAACATCAATCAGTCAACAGATTTTCTGAGTTTATTAATGCTGCAAAATGGAGTTCCATTACCAATGAAAAAAGGAGAGGTTGCCAAGTTTGACGAAGGCGTATCTTCTTCTAATAGAATGGAATATAAACAGGCGGGCGAAGCGGCTTTGAGTTTCTATACTCAATTTGCAAAAGCTAGTGATTCTAATGGGGACAGTAACCTTCTCTACACCTGGAATTCCAAACAGCCAAAGGCTGTGGATGCTTTTGCTGGTGGTTCAGTCGCAATGATGGCCAACTATGCGTGGCAGAACTCAAACATAAAAGGCAGAAATCCAAAACTTAATTATGATGTAACAGCGATTCCTCAAGTTGATCCCAACAGTCCGGTTACGATTGCTGATTATTGGGGTTATACAGTTTCTTTAAATAAGATTACGCCAACTGCTTCATTGGGACAGGCTGCCAACGTAAAACCGATTTCCAACGATACGCGGGCTCGTGAGGCTTGGCAATTTCTGCGATTTTTAACGCTAAAAAATTCAGGAGTAATAAGATTGTACAATGTAATCACAGGCAATACCAAGGATTTTCCGCTTGACTTTGATCCGGCTGCGGATTATTTGCAAAGAACTTCTCAACCGGCAGCCAGGCGAGATCTCATTGAAAAACAAAAAACCGATCCTTTCCTGGGAGTTTTTGCTCTTGGTAATTTATTCGCCACAAGCTGGTATCAAAAAAATCCTGAAACTGTAGATGTGATTTTTTCTTCAATGATAGAATCGATCAATTTCGGAAGTTCTTCTTTGCACGATGCTTTGGTTTTGGCAAGAAATAGGATAAATGGTTTATAAAAATTAAAAATTTTTGAAAATAAAAAAATGATGAATTTTAAACAAAAAATTTTTTTGATTTTTCCTATAGTTTTTACAATTATTACTTTTTGTTTTCAAGAAACTAATGCAGCTACCATGGCCGGAGATCATATGTGCAGTAGTGTAGAAACAACTTCCGGCAATTGTGCAACACTTTGTGCAAGCGGTTTGTTTGACAAAAAATATGGGGATGATGGCCTTTTTTCTGGTTGGATATGTCGTGATAAGGCAAGCAATGACAAAACATGTAGCGAAGATAAAAATTGTACAAGTGGCTATTGCAATTCTACTACAAAAAAATGTGAAACTAAGGCAGGCGTTACGGGCACGGAATTACCAGGGGGTTCTGTGTGTAGCAATGTGGATGGTGATGATTCGGTTTGTGCAGCAATATGCGCTAGTGGTTTATCTGAAAGAAAAACGGGAATTACGGGAAGTTTTAAGAACTATAGTTGTGTTGCACAAAAATCTACTGGTGGAGCATGTACTTCAGACCAGCAATGTGTAAGTACAACTTGTGATCAGAACACTAAGAAATGTGTGGCAAAGGCCGCTACTACTGATACTACAAGTACGGATGGTACTGGCACTTCGGGTACAGGTTATACTAAAGCTGATGATTCTATATCTGGAACAGCCACTGGTGGCGGACTTGTGACATGTGGACGTTCCGGAGGTTCAATGTGTCACCTTTGCGACCTGATTGTAGGAATACACGGGATTATTGATTATTTGTTGAAAATAGCGATTGGAATTGCTGTTTTGGCAATTTGTATAGGCGGAGTTTTATATGTTGTTTCGGTAGGCGAGCCCGGAATAGTTGAAATGGGGAAAAAGGCTATGAAAAATGCAATAATTGGATTTGTTGTTGCTCTGTCAGCCTATTTGATTGTTAATGTAGTTATGACTTATATCGGAACAAACACTGATTTGGGCATAGGAGTTCAAGGATGGTCACAATTCAATTGTTCGGCCAATAGTAGTAGTTAGAAATAAAAATTATTTTTAAATAAAATGAATAAATTAAAAAACAAAAAATTATTTTTCGTAGTTGTTTTTATCGGATTTATGCTGAGTTTTTATGGCGGAGCAGGTCATGATGGAAATTTTTTAAAACAGGTTTTAGTTGATAAGGCTTATGCTGCTGATGATGCAACTAGCACTGAATCATGGGGGGATTCCGGCAGCACAACAGGAACGACGGGTAGCTTTGGAAACATAGATAGCACAAAAACAGTATCAGCAACAGATAATACAGTTAAAGAAACAACTGATAACTCCAGCAAAAAAAGTAGTTCAAGCGATAGCACTAGTTTCACAAATCCATTGTCATATACTACAGTAGAAGATTTATTGACGAATGTTTTGTCGGCTATTCAAAAAATAGTTGTTGTTCTGGCGTTGGTTGTCTTGGTTATCGGAGCGATTATGTATATTGTTTCAACCGGAGAATCAGAAATGCTTGAAAGGGCAAAGAAAGCCATAACCGCTGCTATTATGGGAATGGTAATTGCAATTGCAGCTCCTTCGATTTTAAAAGAACTGTCAACTATTTTAGGCTGGACAGATTCAACTTCAACCACCAGTTCAGCTCTAACTATTTCGGAAATAGCTGTTAATGTTTTGAACTTTCTTTTGGGTGTAGCCGGAGTTTTGGCGATTATTATGATGGTGATTGGCGGAATAATGTATCTTACTTCAACCGGAGATGAAGAAAGAATAAAGAAAGGAAAGAGTATTTTTACATATTCAGTAATAGGAATTATTATTGTTTTAGCCTCCTTGGTTATCGTCCGTCAAATCGCCCAATTTTTCGTAAGCAGTTAAAAAATAACAAAAATGTTGATCAATGTTCCACAATATATAGATATTGAGGATAAAATTGTCGGTCCTCTTACTGCCAAACAGCTTGGCTGGCTTGTTGCAATGGGAATAATCCTGCTCATTATGTGGAAAACGCTTTCCGGGCCGATGTTTTTCATTCTTGGCATACCAGTCACGCTTTTGTTTATCGCCTTGGCTTTTTACAAACCATATGGACAACCACTGGGAAGTTTTGTGATATTTGGCGTATTATATTTTTTCCGTCCCAAAATTTATTTTTGGAAAAGAACACCGGAAAAAACAATCCCCATTGCGCAAAAAAAGAAGACTGTTGAGAACAACATTGAAAAAAAACAAATATCAGCTGAATCACTGAGAGAATTGGCTGTGCTTCTGGATAGCGAAGGCCAGCAATACGACAAAGGCCTGGAAGATGTTTTAAAAAAGATTCCGGTAAAAAAATAGTACCTACATAATTACAAATAAAATACAAAATTACGAAAGCACGAAAACAAAAGTTTATTTTTTGCATATTTGTATTTTTGTAAATTTTTTAATTTCGTAGGTTATAAATAATGTTTGATTTAAATTAAAGTAAAAAAGTATGGAATTATTGCATTCAAAAAAACTTTCTGGCGGAGAAGGCGGATCCAGCACGCAAAAATATGTTGATGTTGAAGAAGTGCGCGATGGGGTTATTGTGCTCAAAGACGGATCATTAAGATCAGTACTTTTGGTTTCTTCAATAAACTTTGATTTGAAGTCGACAGAGGAACAAGATACAATCATCAGCCAATATCAAAACTTCCTTAATTCACTGGATTTTCCAATTCAGATCATGATAAACTCGCGAAAATTAAACATAACTCCCTATATTAATTATCTGAAAGAAAAAGAAGCTCATATTGAAAACGAACTTTTGGCATTTCAATTGGCTGAATATCAAAATTTTATCAAAAATCTGGCTGAAGTTTCCAATATTATGTCCAAATTCTTTTATATCGTCGTTCCTTTTTATCCAGTAGAAAATGTAAAAACCGGAATTTTGGACAGATTTTTAGGTTCAGCCAACACACAGATGACCATAGCACGCAGAAGAGAACTTTTTGATACGTATAAAAACCAGCTTTGGCAAAGAGTTGATCAGATCAGCGCCGGCTTAGGTGGTACGGGGGTAAAAATTGTTCCGCTGAAAACCGAAGAATTAATTGAACTTTTGTATAATTCATATAATCCGTCAACACGCAATAATGCTATATTGAAGGATATTGGAAGGCTAGAATTAAAATAATCGAATTGGCAAAGATAAAAGTTTATAAATATAAAAGCAGTTTTGCATGCTAATAACTGAAATTAATTTGTAATTAAGCAAAAAAGAAAAGATATGCTGGGATTAAATTTAAATAAAAACAAAAAGAACGAGGTTGATAGTGAGATTTTGCAAAGCGAAGCTCTCTATCAAAGAGGCGTAGCTACTATCAAAGATTTGATTGCGCCGGCGGCTATGAGAATTGGCGCTAACAATTTACAAATAGGCGAAACTGTCGCCCGCACGATTTTTATAGTGGCTTATCCTAGATATTTGCACACGAATTGGTTTGCGCCAATCATAAATATGGATTCTTCTATGGATACATCCATGTTTATCCATCCCATAAATACCGCTGAAATACTTAAGAATCTGAAAAAAAGCTCCACCCAAGTTCAATCGCAAATCCATATGGAGGAAGCGGCTGGAAAAATTCGCGATCCGATTTTGGAAACAGCCATTCAGGACATAGAAGAATTGAGAGATAAATTGCAGCAAGGAACAGAAAAGTTTTTCCGCTTTGGATTATATATAACTTTGTATGGCAACAGCCTGGAAGAAGTGGAAAAACTCAACAGGCAGATCGAAGCTTTACTGGAAGCGCAAATGGTTTATATCAAACCGGCTGTTTTAAAAATCGAACAAGGTTTTATGTCAACCCTGCCTTTGGCTAATGATGAATTAGATGTGGCCAATAATCTGAATACAGCACCGCTTTCAACTACTTTTCCTTTCGTATCTTCCGATCTTTCATCTAATGAAGGAATTCTTTATGGCATAAACCGTCATAACAACAGTTTGATTTTATTTGACCGGTTTAAAATGGAAAATGCCAATATGGTTGTTTTTGCCAAGTCTGGCGGAGGAAAAAGCTATACGGTCAAGCTGGAAATATTCAGATCATTAATGATCGGCACTAATGTAGTTGTGATAGATCCGGAAAATGAATATAAATATCTTTGTGAAACTGTCGGCGGATCTTTTATAAAAATGTCCCTGAACTCGCCTTATCATCTGAATCCTTTTGATTTGCCTAGTGTTGGAGAAGATGAAGATCCGGAAGATGTTCTTAGGAGCAATATTGCCAGCTTAATAGGGCTTTTGCATATTATGCTTGGCAATGTGACTCCGGAAGAGGATTCCATTTTGGATTTGGCCATTCGGGAAACATATGCTATGCGCGACATCACCTCGCAGAGTAATTTCAAAACATTTACCTCCAACTCATTTCCAACCATGGCTGATCTTTATTCAGTCATTCGCAACTCAGAAGGTGGAGAATCGATAGCCAAGAGAATGGAAAAATATACTGAAGGAATTTTCGCCGGAGTTCTCAACCACACAACAAACATACAAATCAATAATCAGATGGTAGTTTTCAATATTCGCGATCTTGAAGAGCAACTTCGTCCGATTGCAATGTATATGGTATTGCATTTTATTTGGAATGAAATGCGTTCATCGCTTAAAAAAAGAATTGTGGTTGTCGATGAAGCCTGGGTTATGATGCAAAATGAAGATGCCGCTTCTTTCCTTTTTGGAATCGCCAAACGTTGCCGTAAATATTATACCGGACTCACTACCATTACTCAGGATATTGCTGATTTTATGACTTCGCGCTATGGAAAGCCGGTTGTCACCAACTCCTCCTTGCAATTATTGCTGCGCCAGTCTCCGGCAGCCATTGAAACTATTTCTGACACATTTTATCTGACTGATCAGGAAAAATTTTTGCTTCTGGAAAGCGGAGTGGGAGAAGGCGTTTTGTTCGCTGGAGCCAAGCATGTGGCCATTAAAGTCATCGCTTCTTATGCCGAAGATCAAATCATTACTTCTGACCCAAGGCAATTGGTGGAAATTGAACAGGCAAAAAAAGATCTGGAGGCGGAAGAAGGACAATAAAAAATAATTTTATCAACACTTTAAATTATAAGCATGGATTATAGTGAAAGTTTAAATGAAGTTAGAAAAGAAAGGGCTAGGCAGGAGTCTAGTCCTATTTCAAAGGGCATACAAAATCCAAAAGGTATGTCAAAAGCTATAAAAAATTTAGCAACACCAACAGGCGTTTTTGCCGCATTAAAACATGTAGATTTTTTAAAAGATATGCCATTTATAGCTGCTGCTATGTTTGCATTGTTAAAAGACATATTAGATTTTATTTTCAATGAAACGATTATTTTGGGAATGCTTTTTTCAATTCTTTGTTCAATTTTTATTTTTATGATGTTATGGTTAGCTGGATCGAGTAGAAAACAAAAAAGAGCTAAAGGATTTGTTAAAAAGGCAGTAATTCTGATCGGTGGAGGAATTGCGGATTCATTACCGGGACTAGGATTTCTGCCAATAGAAACCCTGACTGTTTTTTTGATTTATATTACAGTTCTTTCAGAAAGAGCCAGTGAAAAATAAAATTAGTGAGAATTCAAATTTTTTATCTTATGTCTTCTAAAATATATTCAGCGGCTACAGTAGGACTGGATGGCGAAGTTGTGGAAGTGGAAGTAGATGTTTTAGGCGCAGGTCTCCATAATTTTAATATCGTGGGACTTCCGGATACTTCTATAAAAGAATCGCGCGATCGGGTTTCCAGCGCTATTAAAAACAGCGGTTTCAAACCACCACACCAATGCGGGCGCATCACAGTCAATCTGGCGCCAGCTGATCTCCCCAAAGCCAGCCCTATTTATGACCTGCCGATAGCGGTGGGATTTTTGTTAGCGACCAAACAGCTACAATTTGATTTTACTGGACGGATGATTGTGGGCGAGCTTTCTTTAGATGGAAGGGTGCGGCCGGTACAAGGAATTTTGCCGATTGCACTTCTTGCAAAAGACAAAGGCTTTCGTGAACTTTATGTTCCCAATGAAAATGCTTCAGAGGCCAGCGTCGTAAAAGGCATTAATATTGTGCCAGTAGACACTTTGTATTCTTTGGCTGATCATTTTTCCGGTAACAGGCATATTGATTATTTTCCGGAACTTTCAGGAGATGAACTATTTTCAACAAATGATTATCCTATTGATATGGCGCATATCAAAGGACAGCAACATGCCAAGAGAGCTTTGGAAATTGCAGCAGCTGGCGGACACAATGTGATTCTTAACGGACCCCCAGGATCTGGGAAAACGCTTCTGGCCAAAGCGATGCCGACAATTTTGCCAAGGCTTACTATGAACGAATCATTGGAAATAACGAAAATATTTTCAGTAGCCGGCAAATTGCACAAAGGCCAGTCACTAATAACAACCCGTCCGTATCGTAATCCGCATCATAGCGCCAGCAGCGTCTCGCTAATTGGCGGCGGCAGTTATCCACGGCCGGGCGAAATAAGCTTGGCACATCGGGGCGTCCTGTTTTTGGATGAATTTGCGGAATTTCCTAGAAGCGTGCTGGAAAATTTGCGCCAGCCGCTTGAGGATGGTATGATAACAATCTCAAGAGCCAAAGGCTCGCTACATTTTCCGGCCAGATTTATTCTGGTGGCCGCCATGAATCCCTGTTTTTGCGGGAACGCCACTGATCCGGAAAGAATTTGCACTTGCACGCCACTCCAAATTGCGCGTTATCAGCAAAAAATTTCCGGACCAATCATGGATCGCATCGATTTGCACATTGAAGTGCCTCGGCTCAGTTTCGATAAATTGCAGGAAGGATCTAGCGAAGAAAAAAGTTTGGACATCAGAAAAAGGGTAGAAAATGCCAGGAAAATACAATTAAAAAGATTTGAAAATTTGCCAATAGTTTCCAATAGCGAAATGTCGCCAGATCAAATCAAAAACTTTTGCTTCTTGGATGATCAGTGTTTGCAATTGCTCAGGAGCGCGGTAGTTTCTTTGAAACTTAGCGCGCGTGGCTATCATCGCATCATCAAAATTGCGCGCACCATTGCCGATCTTTCTGAAAGCGAGAATATAGGACCAATCCATGTGGCTGAAGCTATTCAATATAGGTTCAAAACAGAATGAAAAAAGGATCAAAAAAAATAGCATATCTTTTTTTCTTGACTGGACTAGCAATCCTTTTTTTCTTAATATTCCACGAAAGCCAAGATAAAAATAATAAAAATTTTGCTTCTGAACAAAAAATAATAGAATTTACGGATGAAAATTTGGATTTCGAATTAGAGTCAAAAGCTGAAACAGTGGGGGACTTTTTAGCGGAACAAAAAATTACTCTCAGAGAAAGCGACCTGGTTTTGCCGAGCAGAGAAATGAAAATTTATTCCGGATCTAAGATTATAATTTTTCGTGCTAAGGATATAACAATAAAAGAAGGTGGCAAGATTTTTGAAATATCTACTTTGCAAAATACAGTTGAACAAGCTATCTGGGAAAATAAAAGCGTGGTTTTGGGCGAAGATGACATTACCAACCCATCGCGGCAATCATTGATAAAAGAAGGAATGGGGATTGTTGTAACACATGTAATCATAAAAGAAGAAATAAAAAAACAAGACATTGATTTTAAAACGGTTTCCAATGAAGACGATGAATTGAGTTGGAGGACGAAAAAAGTTACACAAAAAGGAGAGAAAGGCATAAAAGAAATTAAATATAAAGTGGTGTACCATGATAATAAGGAAATTTCGCGCAAAATTCTGGAGAGCAATGTGGCGAAAAAGCCAGTTGAAGAAATTGTGACGCAAGGAACTTATGTAAAAACTGGCAAGGCGCACACTGGCTGGGGAACATGGTATGCCTGGAAAGGCGGACTTTTTGCGGCTAGTCCATGGCTGCCAATGGGATCATATGCTAAAGTTACTAATAAAGCCAATGGCAAATCGGTGATTGTGCAAATCAATGATAGGGGCCCATTCGGAGCTAATCGTATTATTGATTTGGATAAAGTGGCTTTTGCCAAAATTTCCTCAATAGGTGCGGGAGTAATTGATGTGAAAGTAGAGGAAGTGTTAAATTAATTTATTATAAAAGTTAGGTTGTGAAAATGTAATCAAAACAGAAAATATTTTTAGTATGCTAATTATTTTTTTATTTTTTTTGCTTCTTTGCTTGTTATTTCTAATAGTTTTTTTGTATTTGAATTTTTTTTATTCTCTTTATTTGAAAGTTCCAATGCTTTCTTCTGAAAATGATGCTATCAGAAAAGTTCTGGAAAATGTAGATTTTGAAAAAGCCTCTATATTTTATGATTTAGGCTCGGGCAATGGCAAGCTTATATCTCAAATTGCCAATCAATATCCTCATTTAAAATGTACAGGAATTGAATACAATGTTTCATCTTTTTGTTTGTCAAAAATCAGGAATATTTTTTTGAAACAAAAAGTTGACTATAAAAGAAAAGATTTTTTTAAAATTGACATAAGTGATGCAGATATAATTTATGCATATCTTTTTCCTGGTATCATGAAAAGTTTGGAAAATAAATTTAATCAAGAATTGAAGGCGGGAACACTGGTTGTTTCTACTGCTTTTCCTATAAGATCCAAAGAACCAAAAATGATTGTGCGGGGTGAAGCCGGAAAATTGAATACTATTTATATTTACGAATACTAATATGCTAAAAGCTAAAAAGTCATTAGGGCAGAATTTTTTGCAAGACGAAACCGTTCTAAAGCGGATTGTTGAAAGTGCAAATCTTTCTCAAAATGATGTTGTGATTGAAATCGGGCCAGGGTATGGCGCGCTGACGGAAAAATTGGCGGAAGTCGCCAAAAAAATTGTGGCGATTGAATTGGATGATCGTTTGATTGAAATGCTACGTAGCAAGCTACATAACAAAGAAAATGTGGAAATTATTCATGGCGACATTTTAAAAATAAATTTACCGAAACTAGTCACCAGTCATCTGCCACCTGTCAATGAATACAAAGTTGTGGCTAATATTCCATATTACATTACGGCACCGATTATTAAATTGTTTTTGGAAACCGAGTTTCCGCCGAGCGAAATGATTTTAATGGTGCAAAAAGAAGTGGCGGAAAGAATTTGCGCAAAAGCCGGAGAAATGAGCATCTTGGCTGTTTCAGTGCAATATTATGCCAAGCCGGAATATTTATTCACTGTGCCGAAAACCGCTTTTGAGCCAGTGCCGAAAGTTGATAGTGCGGTTATAAAAGTTATAAGGAACAAGGAACAGAAAACAAGAAACAAGGATGAGGTTAAAAAATTTTTTAGGATTGTGCGGGCGGGATTTTCCGCTAAAAGAAAAACCTTGGCCAACAATCTTTCCAGCAGTTTAAAGCTCGACAAAAAAACAGTGGAAGAAAAAATCGAGTCGATTGGTTTTTTGAAAAATGTCCGCGCGCAGGAATTAGGAGTGGAGGATTGGAAAAAATTAACGGAAATTTTATAAAATATGTCATCTATTCTGAATGAATTAAATGAACAACAAAAAAAAGCGGTTGAAACAGTCAACGGGCCGCTTTTGATTATTGCCGGGGCGGGATCAGGCAAAACAAAAACACTAACTCATCGAGTAGCATATTTGATCAAAGAAAAAAAAGTTCATCCCAAAAATATTTTGGCGGTAACTTTCACCAACAAAGCGGCGCAGGAAATGTCGCAGCGGATTGTGCATATTTTGTATCCCGAAGCGGACAAGAATTATAAATACAATCTTTATGGCAGTGCGGAATTGCCGACAATTGGAACCTTCCACGCAATTTGTGCCAAAATTTTGCGGAGCGAAATTGAAATTTTGGGTTATGCCAAAACATTTCACATTGTGGACGATCAGGACCAGCAGGCGCTTATGAAAAAAGTTCTGAAAGAACTGGAAATCGATCCGCAGCAATTCAATCCACGGGCGATTCTGGCCAACATTAGCAAAGCCAAAAATGAAATGATGACGGCTGAAAAATTCGAAAATCAGGCCAATGGATATTATGAAGAAATTGTTGCCAAGGTTTATAAAAAATATCAAGCCACTCTCAAAGAAAATAACGGGCTGGATTTTGATGACATTTTGATGTTCGCGGTAGAACTTTTCAAAAAATTTCCAAGCGTGCTTGAAAAATATCAAAAACAATTCAAATATATTTTAGTGGATGAATATCAAGACACCAATCACGCGCAGTATTTGCTGATCAATATGCTGGCCGGCAAACATCGCAATTTGTGTGTGGTGGGGGACGACTGGCAATCGATTTACAAATTTCGCGGAGCGGATATTCAAAATATTTTAAATTTTGAAAAGGATTATCCGGAAGCCAAAGTCATCCATTTGGAACAAAACTACCGTTCAACGCAAACTATTTTGGATGCGGCGTACGGCGTGATTTCCAAAAATATCAATCGCAAAGACAAAAAACTGTGGACGGAAAAAGAGGCTGGACACATGATTTCTTCTTTCGAAGCGGAAGATGAAAGCGACGAGGCTGAATTTATCGTCAGCGAAATCAAAAAAGAAAAAAGAAAATATTCTGATTTTGTAGTGCTCTATCGCACCAACGCGCAGTCGCGGGCAATTGAAGAAATTTTTCTCAGAAGGTCAATTCCATACCGGATTATCGGCGGCATAAAATTTTATCAGCGCAAAGAAGTGAAAGATTTGGTGGGATATCTCAGATTGATTGCAAATTATTCTGATGTGGTTTCACTGGAAAGAATAATTAACGATCCCAAGAGGAATATTGGTCCGGTTACATTAGGAAAATGGAAGCGTTTGGCTAGAAAAATGGAAACAAATTTAATTGAAGCTGGTACTGAAATTGCGAAGCAGGCATCAGATATGGCGGAAAAATTCAAAATCCCATTTTCCAAAGCAGATGCGATTGCTAAATTTTGTGAGTTCATAAAGAGGATGAAAGAAATTCAGCCTCGGATAAAACTTTCTGATTTTGTGGAAAAAGTTTTCAAGGAAAGCGGTTATGAGCAGATGCTTTTGAATGAAGGACCGGAAGGCGAGATGCGCTGGGAGAACGTTAAGGAGTTGGTTTCGGTCGCTCAGAAGTACGACGAAATGAAAGACGAATCAGAAAATAAATTGAGCGCTTTTTTGGAAGAAATCGCCTTAGCATCGGATGTAGACAATATTAACCAGAATGAAGAAGCGGTGCATCTTATGACATTGCACAGCGCTAAAGGTTTGGAATTCCCCGTAGTTTTTATTGCCGGATTGGAAGAAGGAATTTTGCCACATTCGCGCAGCATGCTTTCACATGCGGAAATGGAGGAAGAAAGGCGGCTCATGTATGTGGGTCTTACGAGAGCTAAGGAAAAAATATATCTTTTGTTCACACGGCAAAGAGTTTTGTTTGGGTCAACGCAAATGAATTCGCCCTCGCGATTTTTGGAGGATATTCCGGAAAAACTAGTAACGCATAATTCATATCGTGAAGCCGAACAAAAAATTTTTGCATCTTTGTTGAATAAAAATCTGAAAAAAAAGAAAACCCCAAAAGGTTCCTTTAAAGGTGGCGAAAAAGTCAGACACGCGGAATTCGGGGAAGGAATCGTGGTTTCTGCAGCTGGCGATCTGGTCACGGTGGCTTTTAAAAAAACCGGAATCAAGAGACTTTCGGCGGAGTATGCAAAACTCAAAAAAATTTCCTAGTTTATTGCAATGTTTTTATATTTGTTTTTTCGTTCCATTGCTCGGCGCTGAAAATTTTATTCTAATTTATTGAAACGGCAGCCTAATAAATTATTTTTTAATTTTACATTTATATGAGCGCCTGCGTAGAATTCCACGAAAAAACAAAATAAAAACATTGCTGATTTAAAAAATAAAAACATATATTTTGAGATGGCTAGTGAGTACGACGGTACGAACTCGGAGTATTTTTTCAGCAGAAAAAATACGTGCATCGAAAAATATATGTTTTTGTTAAACTTTTTCTAAGTGATTATTTTTTCTTTCCGTGGAATTTTTTATGAATTTCTTTAAGTTGTTGGTTGGTGATGTGGGTATAAATCTGAGTTGTGGTTATCGATGAGTGGCCGAGCATGGTTTGCACGCTGCGAATGTCTGCGCCATTGGAAAGTAGGTCAGTGGCAAAACTATGGCGCAAGGTGTGTGGATGAACATCTTTCACGATTCCGGCCTTGGCGGCATAGAATTTCACAATTCTTTGAATAGAACGAGGGGTAAGTCTTTTTTTATCGTTCTCCATTTTTTTCTTTTTGGAAAACCTGACAAATAGTGCCGGGTCAATGTCCATTCTTTTGTCTAAATATTTTTGTAAGGCTTCTTTGGCAGTGTCAGAAATGAAAACGATACGGATTTTGTCGCCTTTGCCTTTGACGCTGAATTCTTGGCGATTCAGATTGATTTGATCGCAGTTTATATTTATAAGTTCTGAAACACGCAGGCCAGCCGAGAAAAGAAGCTCCAGAATAGCTCTATCGCGAAGAGCTTTAACACTAGTTCCGCTGGCAGCAGAGAGCAGGCGGTCAAGTTCGTCGCCATCCAAAAATTCTATTTCATGGGAAGGGTTTTTGCCGATTTCGATTTTTTCGGCAGCCAGACTTTTGATGTCGCGCTTGGCTAAATATTTCAGAAAACTGCGGATGGCAATCATGTGGTAGTTTTGAGTAACCTTTTTGAGCTCCTGGCCCTTGGCATCGGTTTTTCTGTTTAAAAAAATGCGGTAGCTGCGAACCAGCTCAGCAGTGATATCTCCGGGTTTGGATATTTTAGCCCAATCCAAAAAGCGTCTGAGATAGTGATGATAGTTCTCGATGGTTTTTTGGGAGCGATTGCGCTCGATTTCAAGATATTCTAAAAAATCTATAAGCAATTTATCGATAAGCATGATTTTATTATACTCTATTTTTGAAGATATAAAAAAGTTTTATTAAAAAATGGCTTATATTAGCCAAAGAAATAGATTTGAGTGTATAATTTCTTTGACCCCGCACTAAATTGGCATTTATTTATTTTGCGAAAAATTTGATATTTTAGAGCATTTTTTCAGTTTTTAGTAGCTATTTTTTCGTGTATTGTTTCACGCTTAAAGCGTAATGCTAATTTAGTGCGGGGTTTGACAAAAAGTTCTTCTTGGAGATACAATTAATAGCAGTTAAAAATTAAGACTGGGAGCAACAGATTACGGCACTATTGATTTTCTCTAGCCGTTTTTTCTTTGCTGACAGTCAACTGAAAGGACTTTTTTATTAGTAAAAAACCTATCTTTTCTTATATACGGGAGTCTTGGGAAAAAATCGACTTCAAAGGTTTCAACACCAAGCTTCATTTCTATCAGCATAGCATAGCGAAATTTATCAAGGAGCATAGAACAATAAAAATTCTGCATCTCCTGCGCAACTACTCGGCTTTTGCAGTTGTTGTGTCCAGTTCGCTTCTTGTAGCGGCAACTAATGTTGCTTCCGGTAAGGTTAATAGCGGATTTCTTTTCGGTTATCTTGATGATTCTGAGCAATCGCAAATTGCAACAAATCGGATCAGTGGACAAACAGGCAAAAAAAATGATTTGACTCTTGTGCCGCTTTCCAAACCAAATACAGCAGTAGATCCTGAATACAAAGAGGAGGAAATGCAGAGCGTGGTTAGCGAACAGGGTGTTATAATGGCTTCCGGAGGAGCAAGTCCAATGCAGGATCCCGAAGAAGAAGGCGGAGTCTCGATGTACATTGTCCAATCCGGCGATACGCTCGGTTCAATTGCGCAAAAAAATAATATTTCAGTCAATACTCTTTTGTGGGCTAATGATATTGAAAATGTTGATTCGATCATGCCGGGAGATACGATGTTTATTTTGCCGATTTCTGGAATTAAGCATGTGGTTAAATCAGGCGATAGCTTGGATGCTATTGCCAATAAATATAAAGCGGAAAAAGACAAGATTATTGCTTTCAATGATTTGCCGGCCAATGGCGATATCGAAGTTGGAAAAGAAATTATTATTCCGGATGGGCAAGGCGAAGCGCCAAAGCCTGCTCCTAGCAGCCAATCACTGCTCGATAAAAGGCAATATGCAACTTCTAGCGGGGGAACTCCGCAAATTTCTGGCGTTACTCCAAAAGGCAAGGCTGGCGCTGGACACAGGTTTCCTTATGGTTATTGTACCTGGTTTGTTTCACAAAAACGCTATGTACCTTGGGGTGGAAACGCTGGAACTTGGCTCTATCGCGCTAAATCTATGGGTTATGCGACTGGCAAATCTCCGCAGGTTGGTTCAATCGTGGTCACAACTGAAAACAGATATTATGGCCATGTGGCCTATGTGGAAAAAGTTGGCAATGGCACCATTACTATTTCAGAAATGAATTATGTCGGATATGCCAAAACCAGCCGCCGAACACTTTCAACTTCCAGCCGGGTAATCAAGGGATACATCTATTAAAAGCCTAAAATATAAAAATTTATTTGTTATAATAAATGGAGAAATCGCGCTTTCAAGGCTGCGATTTTTTTGTGCATAAAAATGCTTCTTGATATTTTGAAAATGTGCTATAATTTATTTGAAGAATACCAATTAGATAAAATCCTAATGAATTGGATTTTTAAAAACAAAAATTTGCCTTGCAAAAAACAAACAAGCAAGCTTTTTTGCAAGTTAAAAAATATATTCGAAAATAAGAAAACAAAAACAATTTTGATTGTTCTGTTTTTGGTGTGTGTTTCGCTTGCGCCTTTGGCGGCTGAAAAATGTTCTGCTAATGTGTTAGCCGATGTATTAATTGGAAAACCTTTACAGGGAGTCGCACATTTATTTGCCCTTTTTCTTGCCGGAGCAGTGGGTATTTTGGAATATGCAGTTGATCCCTCGGCTTTTTCGGAGATATTTAATTCTACAACAGTAAAAGATGTTTGGATAATGGCCAGAGATACTTTTAACATGTTTTTCATTTTAGTTTTGCTTTTTTCCGCCTTTTGCACAATTTTCCAAATAGACAAATGGAATTTAAAGCAAGTTTGGCTTAGTGTATTGATTAACGCTCTTTTAGTAAATTTCAGTTTTCCAATCGCACGTTTTTTTATTGATGTTTCCAATGTCGCTATGTATTATTTCCTGAATAACATGTTTGAAGCAACGTCAAAAGCGGCTTCCGGCAAAGAAATAGTGGCCACTTTGGCAGGTTATACGGAGCTTTCAAAAATACTTATTCCAGAAGGTTTTTACAAAGCGCCGATTACATTTGAATTGGCAATTATAATCTTTATTTTTATTTTAGCCATGTCTGTTTTAGTACTGGCAATTCTTTTTGTGGTTCGGCTTGTTGTTTTACAATTGCTGGTAATGTTTTCTCCAATTGGGTTTGTGGCCAACATTTTTCCGGAAACTCGAAAATTTGCCGGTGATTGGTGGAAAAGTCTTTTAAACTACGCTTTTTTCGGACCAATAATGGTGTTTATGCTGGCCATTTCGATGAAAATGATGAAAGTTCTTGGTTCATCAGAAGTTACGAAAGCTATAAAAACATCTGCTCAGGCAGATGCCCCAACTAGTGACTCTACCGTTATTGTAGCCATGGCAAAATTTGCCGCGCCCATTGTTGTTTTGTGGATAGGGATGGGAATTTCCAAAAAAATGGGAATTGCGGGAGCGGATATGGTCGTAGGCAAAGCGCAAGGGATTATAAAGGGTGCTGGTGCGTGGGTGGCTAAAGCTCCATGGAGAGCTACTAAATGGGCAGCAAATAAAACAGGAATTCCTGGAGGCATAAAGCAACAATGGAACAATCAAATGGACAAGTTTAAATCTGCCCAACAATCAAGAGAGGCAAAGTTTGCAGCTATGGGACCGTTTGGAGATAGGGGGGCAATGGAAAAAGACATGAAGAGAAGAGCAGAAGAATACAAGAAAAATTTTGTTTCAGATAATGAATTAAAAGACAAAGCTAGCAGGGGTGATGCTGCTGCTATGTATCGTTTAGCAGAGGACAAGAAAGTAGATCAAGATGTTTATGATAATTTTGTCAAGAATAATAAACAGCCATCAATTACCGGAGCACTTAATAGTAAAATTGGACAAACCAGAAAAGATATTGTTGCTGTAAGCAATTCAAATGATGCAGGGAAAATAGCAGATACTATATCTAAACAAGGATTTACTGGTCCAAATGCAACATTGCAAGCCAAACAATATATTATTAAACACGAAATGGGAAAAATGTCTGCTGAGGATTGGAACAGTCAAGACTGGAGTGCTATTCATCAGGACGGAAATCTCGATGTTTTAAACGCTACTAATGATGCATTTAATAAACTTAAACCACTGGCTAAAAATGAAGTACGAAAAAGACTTAGTGGAAATAATGCAGGGGCTCTTGAAAATATGGGGCTTAATCTTTAAATAACAGAAAAGCATTTTAAATAAATATATGATTAAAAAAAAATTATTTTCTCAGCTTGACGATGATTTAAAAATAGAGAAATGCACCCTTCCTCAGTGTGTTTCAGTTACAAAAAATCCTGATGATGAAACTTTCGATCAAATTGTTGCCAGGCAGGAAAAATTTTTGAAGTTAGATGAAGCGATAAAAGATAAACTGGTTTCCGATGAAACAGCAAAAAGGATACATAATATAGGTAAACAAAATAATCTGGATTTATTAAAAATAGCCTGTATTGCTCGGGGCATTCGTTCTTATTATTTTGATGAAATAAAGTTGGAAGATCTAGCTGAATATTTTTCCAAAGAAATTGAAATAGACATAAAAACAGCTCAGAGCATTTCTGAATATGTCATAAAAAATATAATAGAAGATCCATCATATATAAAATCAAAAATAGTTCAAATGTCACTGGCAGGAGCGATGCAACAATATCCAAAAATAGAAGAGCAGGCTATTTCTATTAACTTGCTGAAACTCAGATATTTTCCGGCTCCGGTTCGCCCGTCAATCAAAAATTGGATCACGGATTTCCACGACAACATGGGGGCCGGCAAGCACAGCTCTTTGGACCGCGCCAACTACATTTTCCATAGCGACAACGGCAAAAAATTGACTCCAGTTGAAAGGCAGAAGCTTTCTTTGATTTTGAAATCATTGGAAGAAAAAACGCCACTCAGCATTGATCCGGAAAAACAAGCCGTTGTTTTTGAACAATTGTCTTTTGGCGACAAACAGTCGGCAATTGCCAGTCAGCAAACAGCAGTTGAAACTAAAAAACCGGAAATAGAACGCAAAAAAGCGCCAAAAGAAGAAAAAGACATTTTTCAAAGATTCAATCCCGCAGCTGGCCAAAAGCAAATGCCATCTAATTTTTTTCCGAATTTTACCAAGAAAAAAGAAATTCAGGAAAAACCAAAAACAGTCGAAAATCTGCATGACAAAAACTATTTCAGAAACATTGAAAAGAAATCAGATATTGGCAGTGAAAATTATTTCGGCAATTTTTCCAGTGCTGATTTAAAAAAAGAAGTTACTAAGCAAGAGCCGATTCCTAAAAGCAATCCAATCAGATTTTCTTCAGCTCAAAAATTTCCGGTTGAGCAAAGGAATGAATTGATCAAAAAAGAAAAACAAGTTTTTGATGCAGAAAAAAATAGTCCAAAACCAATTGACACGAAACAGCCGAGCCAAAAATTTCAATGGCAGCTTAAGCCCACTTCTTATAGTGAAAATAATAATGCAAAATACGATATTCCGGATGATGAATCAAACTATTCCGGCAACATAGTAAATCTTAAAGGTTAGAATTATGTTTTATCTAATTGAAACTGCTCATGCCGGGGTTATCTCTGACGCTCTGACTTTAAAGGAAGTGGGAATAAATATTTTAGGTTTTTTATTGTCAATTGTAGGAATAATTGCTATAATTATGATGATAGTTTCAGGCGCGCTTTATTTTTTTTCAGCCGGAAATGAAAAAATGGCAGAAATTGCAAAAAAAAGCCTGACATATGGAGTGATCGGAATTGTAATGGCTCTTGGCGGGATTATTGTTGTTAAAACATTGAGTATTTTTTTGAGTTAGTAAGAAATGAGAAATGGTATAGCATAATTTATTAATTGTAGTCCCGTACAAATTCCGAAGAAAAATTTATGTAGCAAAATATTTCTTTCTCGGAATCCGCCTAGCGGCTCGTTTTGTTTTAAAAGAATTTTTGTGGAGAAAATTTTACGGGACACTAAATTTTTTAGCTAAATCAGAGATTTAGAAAAAATTTGTGAAAGGAGGTGTGGCTATGAATATTATTAAAAAAATTGCATATGGATTGGCTGGTTATGCTATGGTTGCCCCCTTGGCTGTTATGGCGCAATTCCAGACTCCGGGCGGAACAGGTCTTCCAAGCGCGTCTATTGTTGATATTCTTACGGGAGGAATGAAATGGCTGTTGGTAATCGTAGGTATTTTGGGTGTTATAGGCTTTGTTATAGCGGGTATTATCTATTTGACTGCAGCTGGCGAGGAGGATCAGATCCAGAAAGGAAAAAAGGCTATGCTTTATGCAATTGTTGGTGTTATTGTGGCTTTATTAGGAGTTGTAGTAATCAATGCAGTTCAGAAATTATTGAGTGCGCAGGATGGAATTTAGTTCTATAATTTTGTACACAAAATTAAAAACGACCTTTCGAGGTCGTTTTTTAGTTGTTAATAAATCACGTATATGGTATAATAAAAAAAGATTATAATAAATCATTAAAAATTAAATTAACAAAAAAACATGGGAACAAAAAATAAAAAAATAATCGCAGCTTTTTTTTGTGTTGCAGCATCATTTTTGGCCAATCCGGTTTTAGGCGCTACTGGTTGGACTCTTTCGAATACATATAATTTACCGGGAGGAACTATTTCGAGCATAGTAGAAGGATTTCTTTTTTGGTTGTTGGCAATTTTTGCGTTTTTTGGCATAATCGGTTTTATAATTTCAGGCATTATTTATTTGCTTTCAACGGGTGATGATACTGCTGTTCAGCGCGCAAAAAAAGCCATGATGTATTCTATCGTAGGCATTGTTATCGGTCTTGCCGGATTTGTTATCATTCAGGCGGTCGATTCGCTTCTGACAGGAAGCGAGACATTTTAATTTTTGTAAATTCTTTGAAAAAATGGATACAATAAAAAATAAAAAAATATTTGCAAAAATTATTTTGACTGGAACAACCGCCGTAGCAATAGTAGCAAGCTTTGCTGTCAAGACAATTTGGGCGGCGACTACTAGTTCTACCAGTTGTGAAACAATCGGAGGGGTATGCATTCCAACAGGCACAGGACTTTCTTCGGCAACAGTATCGGATATTTTATCAAATATCGTCTCTTGGCTTTTGGGCATATTTACGGCCATAGCAATTATAGCTTTTATAATTTCCGGCATTCAATATCTTGTGTCAACTGGTGATGATGAAGTAATCAAAAGGGCTAAAGAAAATATGAAATATTCAATACTGGGAGTTATCATAGGCCTTTCCGGATTTGTGATTATTCAGGCCATTTCTTATGCCTTGGGCGCTACCAGTACTACTTTTTAATAATTTTATGAAGAAATAAAAATAGCATAGTTTGACAAGACTCCAATGTTTTGTTAAGCTTGTGCCAGATAGGCAAGTGATTGGTGGGTTCGCACGTGTGCGAACCTTTTTAAAAATTAAAATATTCAAACTTATGCCATGCAAGAAAAAAACAACAGATGAAACAAATCCAACCGGCAGGCTGGGTGAATTTGGCAGTGCTATTATGCAGATTGCCGAAGAAAAAGGCATTCCAAAAAATATTGTCATTGAAACAATCGAGGCGGCACTGGCAGCGGCTTACAAAAAAGACTATGGTAAGCGGGGACAAAAAATTCGCGCTGATTTCAATGAAGTTGACGGCAGTGCTAAATTCTTCCTGCAAAAAGATGTGGTTGATGAAACGACCAGAGAATTTGTAAAAGAAGGAGAAGAATCAGAAATTGAAGAAGAAATCCATGCATCTGCCCACAAAGCTTCGTCTGCTCGTAGTGATGCATCGGCTGATATGCATGATATGGCAGACAGTGAAGTTGAAGGCGAAGAAAAAATGCCACGCTACAATCCAGAGCGCGACATGCTTTTGGATGAAGCTAAAAAAATCAAGAAAAATGCTAAAATCGGAGATGTGATTGAAATTGAATTGGAATCTCAAAGTGAATATGGCCGGGTGGCCGCACAAACAGCCAAGCAGGTAATTATTCAAAGAATTCGTGAAGCCGAACGCGATTCAATGTTTGCGGAATATAAAGGCAAAGAAGGCGAGGTTGTCAGTGGAACAGTGCAAAGAATAGAAGGTCGCAATGTTTATATTGATCTTGGCAAATCAGTCGGTGTTTTGTTTCCGTCTGAACAAGTGCATGGCGAAATGCTCAGAATTGGGCAAAGGGTCAAGGTTTATCTTTACAAAGTTGAATCTGATCCAAAGGGCCCCGGGATAACATTAAGCCGCACTCATCCTGATATGGTTAAAAAACTTTTTGAGTTGGAAGTTCCGGAAATTTTTGCGGGTACTGTCGAAATAAAATCTGTTGCGCGCGAAGCCGGATCACGCACAAAAATTGCTATTGCCTCAAATGAAGAAGGCGTTGATCCGATCGGATCCTGTGTAGGACAGAAAGGCATTCGTGTGCAGGCAGTGATTGAAGAATTGGGCGGTGAAAAAATCGATATTATTGAATGGGACGAGAAGCCGGAAAAATTTATTGCTTCTGCCATCAGTCCAGCCAAAGTTCTTTCAGTAGAATTAAATGAAGAACGTCGCGAAGCTAAAATTACTGTACCGGAAGACCAATTGTCTTTGGCAATCGGTAAACAAGGCCAGAACGTGCGTTTAGCCGCCAAACTAACCGGTTGGAAAATTGATGTGCTTGGAGCTGCTGTTGAAGCAAATCAGCCAGCTGAAGAAGAAACAGAGGAGGAAAAAGCAGAAGAACAAGAATAAGTGAAGTTAAGTTATTAATTATTTAATTTTTTTAAGTAAACATTTTATTTTTTCTTAATTTCATAAAGAGGAAATAAAATGGGCAAAACTATGTCAGTAGAAGTTTATGCAATCGGCGCAGCACTTCTCTCAATCGCTTTTGCTTTGTATCTTAGCTGGAAAGTTAAAAATCTTCCAGCCGGAGAAGGCAAAATGGTTGAGATTGCAGCTGCCATCAAGGAAGGCGCTAAAGCTTTTCTGAATCGCCAGTACAAAACCGTAGCCTATGTGGCTGTGGTTGTAGCAGTGGTCCTTTATTTCTCATTAGGACTTAATGCCAGTCTTGGATTTTTGATCGGCGCTATCGCGTCAGCTGTAGCCGGTTATATTGGCATGAACGTTTCTGTTCAGGCAAATGTCAGAACAGCTCAGGCGGCTAAATCTGGCCTCAGAAAGGCACTGGACGTGGCTTTTAAAGCTGGATCAGTGACTGGACTTTTAGTGATTGGTCTGGGTCTTTTGGTAGTTGCCGGTTTCTATTGGATGACAGGAGATGTTAAAGCTTTGATTGGTGTAGGTTTTGGCGGCAGTTTGATTAGTGTTTTTGCGAGATTGGGTGGTGGAATTTTCACTAAAGCGGCTGATGTGGGTGCTGATCTCGTGGGAAAAGTTGAAGCCGGAATTCCGGAAGACGATCCAAGAAATCCAGCTGTGATTGCTGACAACGTGGGTGACAACGTGGGCGATTGCGCTGGGATGGCGGCTGATCTTTTTGAAACTTATGCCGTGACTGCAATCGCTGCCATGATTTTGGGTTCACTAACCTTTGCAACTTTCGGTGCGGCTGTTGTTTTCCCATTAGCGATCGGTGCAGTTTCTATTATCGCTTCTGTTTTAGCTGTCTATTTCGTACGCCTTAGTGACAAAGACAAAGACAATGGTGACAAAATTATGAAAGCTTTGTACAAGGGTCTTATTGCCGCTTCAATTTTTGCGCTCATTGGTTTCTATCCAGTGACCAAATCTTTAATGGCAGGCAATGGCATGTATGATTCTTTTGATCTCTATTTGACAGCCGTGATTGGAATTTTAGTGACCGCTGCCATGGTGATTATTACTGAGTATTATACTTCCAAAAATTATCGTCCGGTTAAGGAAATTGCCAAGGCTTCAAAATCTGGCCACGGCACAAATGTAATCATGGGCTTGGCGATGGGCATGGAAGCGACTGCGCTTCCAATCGTAGCCATTGTGATCGGCATCATTGCTTCTTTCTGGCTCGCTGGACTCTATGGCGTAGCCATTGCCGCTATGAGTATGCTTTCTATGGCGGGAATCATTGTGGCCATCGATTCATTCGGACCGGTGACTGACAATGCTGGTGGTATTGCGGAAATGTCAGAATTGGGACCAGAAATTAGAAAAGTAACAGATGCCTTGGATGCCGTGGGCAACACAACTAAAGCTGTGACCAAAGGTTATGCAATTGCTTCTGCCGGACTTGCCGCAGTTGTTCTTTTTGCTTCCTATGCGCAGGAACTTATGGACAAGGGTGCTTCAATCAGTTTTGATTTGAGTGATGTGAAAGTTTTGATCGGACTTTTGATTGGTGGTATGCTGCCATATCTTTTCTCATCCATTAGTATGCGTGCCGTTTCCAAAGCGGCCGGATCAGTGGTGGAAGAAGTTCGCAGACAATTTAGAGAAATCAAGGGCATCATGAAGGGCACAGCCAAGCCTGATTATGCAACGAGCGTTGATATTGTTACCAAAGCGGCACTTAAGGAAATGATCGTGCCAGCAATAATTCCGGTTTTAACTCCAATTCTGGTTGGTTTCATTTTGGGACCAACAGCGTTGGGCGGTCTTTTGGTGGGTTCAATCATCACTGGAATTTTTCTAGCGATTTCCATGACTAGCGGTGGTGGAGCTTGGGACAATGCCAAAAAATTCATTGAAGATGGTGAATATGGTGGCAAAGGTTCTTTCGCGCACCAAGCAGCCGTGACTGGTGACACGGTGGGTGATCCCTACAAGGACACAGCTGGTCCAGCGATCAATCCGATGATTAAAATTATCAATATTGTCGCACTTTTGATTGCCGGGTTTATTATATAAATAAAGATACAATAACCAAGAAACAAGAAACAAACAAATCACAATTCGCCATCTGGCGAACAAATAATCAATAATCAAACCGCTTGGAATTTGAATATTGGTTATTGAAGATTGTTTGGCTATTGTTTCTTGTGTCTTGCTTCTTAATAAATTTATGGCTATGAATTCAGAAATAAAGAAACTGCCTGAATCAGAGGTGGAAATAAAAATCAGTGTTCCCTGGAAAGAATGGGAAAAATTCATTGATCAAGCCACGTCTGATTATTCCAAGGAAATTAAAATTGAAGGTTTCCGCGTCGGCAAAGCGCCGAGAAATATGGTGGAACAAAAAGTTGGAAAAGGCGCGCTTTTGGAAGCAGCAGCACAGAAGGCTATTCAAGGAACTTTCCCGAAAATTTTGGAAGAAAATAAAATCGAAGCTATCGGCAAACCAAGAGCGGAAATTTTGAAATTGGCGGAAGGCAATGATTTGGAATATAAAATTGTAGTAGCGGTGGTACCGGAAGCTAAACTTAAACCTTGGAAAAGCGCGATTGAAAAAATCAACAAAGAATATGCAAAGAAAAAAGCAGAAGTTACTCAAGAAGAAATTGAAAAAGAATTGGAAAATATCGCCAAAAGCCGCGTGCAGCATTTGAAAGTAGAACGCGAAGCCAAAGATGGCGACAATGTGATTATTGATTTTCAGGTTAAAAGAGATGGTGTTCCGATTGAAAATGGTTCTAGCAAAAATCATCCTTTAATTTTGGGACGCGGGGTTTTTATTCCGGGATTTGAAGAACAAGTTGTTGGCATGAAAGCGGGCGAAACCAAAGATTTTGAACTCACATTTCCAAAAGATTATCATGAAAAAAGTTTAGCAGGCAATCCGGCTCAGTTTTCAGTGACAGTTAATGAAGTTCAGGAGCGGAAAACCCCAGATCTTTCCGATGAATTTGCTAGATCTTTGGGAGAAAAATTTAAAAACTTGGAAGATTTGCGAAAAAGCATAGCCGAAGGCATGCAAGAGGAAAAGAAACACGAATTCAAGGAAAAGAGACGCGGTGAATTTATTGAAGCATTAATAAGCAAACTTGAAGTTGAGATTCCGGAAGTTTTAGTGCACGAAGAATTGCACAAAATGATTGGTGAATTTGAAATGCAGCTCCAGGGAATGGGAATGACTTTCGATCAATATTTAATGCAAATCAAAAAGAGCATAGATGACATTGAAAAAGAATGGGAACCGCAGGCTGAGAAACGGGTAAAAGCCGCTTTGGCCTTGGAAGAATTGGTCAAGGAGGAAAAAATCGAAATTCCAGCTGAAGAAATTGAAGCGGAAATGAACAAGACTTTGGCGCAGTATAAAAAAATCAAAGATGTGGAAAAGAATATTGATCTGGCTAGATTGTATAATTATGTCAAAGGCATGATGCAGAATGAAAAAGCACTAACTATGCTCGAAGAGATTAAATAATTTTTTAATTTCAAATTTATGCAAAATCAATATCTTATTCCAACCGTCATTGAAAAAACCAGCTATGGCGAACGGGCCTATGACATTTATTCGCGTCTTTTGAAAGACAGAATTATTTTTCTGGGTACGGCGATTGATGATGGTGTGGCCAATGCGATTATTGCGCAACTGCTCTTTTTGGATCAGCAAAACAACAAAGAAGATATAAAATTGTATATTAACTCTCCAGGCGGTATGGTAAACAGCGCTTTGGCAATTTATGACACAATGCAATATGTGCGTGCTGACGTGCAGACTATTTGCGTAGGATTGGCGGCTTCAGCTGCGTCATTACTGCTGGCAGCTGGTAAAAAAGGCAAACGTTGTATTTTGCCAAATGCGGAAGTCATGATCCATCAGGTCATGGGCGGCGCGCAAGGACAGGCTAGCGACGTCGACATCCACGCTAAACATATTTTGAAAACCAAAGACACTTTGAATAAGATTTTGTCCAAACACACAGGACAAAAAATTGCTAAAATAGAAAAAGATGCTGATCGTGACTATTTCATGAGTGCGAAGGAAGCGGTTGAATATGGAATCGCGGATAAGGTAATTAGCTAACCCATAGCTTGGTTAGCTTATAGGAAATAAAATATCTTTAGACAAAAAACCCAGCTTTGCAGCCGGGTTTTTTTATTTAGTATAGTTTATAAGCTATTTCAGCATTGACAGCAGGCTTTCACCATTCATATCTTCTGGTTTATCAATGCCTAATAAATCGAGAATTGTCGGAGCAACGTCGCTCAGAAGTCCGCCGACTTCATTTTGCTGACGGACGATTTCCTCAGCAGCCTTTTCGCGATGATTTGTTGGAGTAACGAACCAAAGTGGAACCGGATTGGATGTATGCTCCGTATTTTTTTCGCCCGTATGGAAGTTCTGGATATCTTCAATGTTTCCGTGGTCGGCTGTTATGAGCAGGCAGCCGCCTTTTTGCAAGACAGTCGGAATAAGCTGGGAAAGGTTTTTATCAACAGCCTTAACGGCAGTAATGCAAGCTTCTCTGTTGGCAGTATGGCCTACCATATCGGCGTTGGCATAATTTATAACGATAAGATCATATTTATTCTGTTCAACAGCTTCAAGAACTTTTTCAGTTATCTGAGAAGCGCTCATTTCCGGAGATTCGTCAAATTTAGAAACAGCTGGAGATGGAACCAGAATTCTATCCTCGCCCAGCCAGGCATCTTCTTTTCCTCCGTTAAAGAAATATGTAACATGCGCATATTTTTCTGTTTCAGCAATGCGCAGTTGCTTGAGCTTTCTTTCACTTAAAATTTCTCCTATTCCGCCACTTAAATCTACTGGCGGAAAAGCTATCTTAACGGGCAAATCTTTTTCATATTCAACCATGGTCACAAAATCAATTTTTAAGGGAGTTCGTTTAAAATTATCAAATCCCGGCAGAACAAAAGCTTTAGTTAATTCTCTTGCCCGATCTTCCCGGAAATTAAAAAATAAAACAACATCATCATCTTTGATTATTTTGGCGGAGCCTTTCTCGTCGGTTATGACCGAAGGTTCGACATATTCATCAGTCAGATCCTTAGCATAAGAAGCTTCCAAACACTTTATTGGATCAGAAAACTTTTCACCTTTGCCTTCAGTCAAAAGCCGGTAGGCTTTTTCAACGCGATCCCAATTGTTGTTTCTATCCATGGCCCAATTCCTTCCGCAAAGAGAAACTATTTTTCCGATCCCGATCTTTTTAGTATGTTCATTTAAAGTATTTAGAGTCTGAATTCCGGAAGTTGGCGGTGAATCGCGGCCATCCATGAAAGCATGAATATAAACCTCTTCAACTCCTTCCTCTTTAGCCATTTCCAAAATAGCATAAATATGGTCTAAATAAGAATGCACACTTCCCTGGCCAACAAGTCCCATAATATGAAAAGCCGATTTTTTTTCTTTGGATTTTCTCATGGCCTGAGATAATTCCTGATTTTTAAAAAAAGACCTGTCTTCAATGGCCAAAGTTATACGGGGCAAATTCTGATAGATTATTTTTCCTGCCCCCAATGTCATATGGCCAACTTCGCTGTTGCCGGGTTCTCCCCAAAAAAGGCCGACAGAAACGCCGGATGCTTGCAGAGTTGTCATCGGATAATGAGCATCTAATTTGTCAATAGTTGGAAGTTCAGTTTCTTTCAAAACATTTCCGCGGCTATTATTGCTGACGCCCCAACCGTCAAGAACAATAAGGACTACTGGTTTATACATAAATGTTATAAATAATCAAGATACAATAACCAAGATACAAATACCAAACAATATTCAACAATCAATTGCCAATATTCAAACAGTTGTTATTTTGAAAAATTGGTTTTTGTAGTTTGTTTGTCCACCTCGACTCGATTTTGCCTTGTCGATGGCGAGGCGGGATTATTGTTTCTTGCGTCTTGTCTCTTTAAAATTACTTCTTATTTCTTACTTATTGGTTGTTATGTCTATCGTACCATTTTTAAAGTATTTTGACAAAATTTTAATTTTGCGGTAATATTAATATAGAAATAAAATTATAAATTGACCGATTAGAATTGATTGGCAATACAGAAAAGGCTTGGTTGAGCGATTTTGCATACTATATGAAGTCTATTTTTACTTCAGAAATATTATATATTTGCATTCAATCATAGAAGCACGGAGCAACTGCTTTAATTTTGTATTGCATTTCATTTCATATCGGAATGAAAATGTATGACAATAACAATTATCACAAGCGTTCTTGTTGGAATCGGGCTTGGTTTTTTTGTGGGCTATATCGTCAGGCAGTCAATTGCCAAAAAGCGTCTGGATACGGCTGAAGGCAAAATAGAAAAAATGATGGAAGAGACTGAAAAGAAGTCTCAAGAAACCGTTCTAAATGCAAAAAATAAGGCAGTCGAAATTTTGGAAGAAGCCAAAAAACTTGAAAAAGAACGCGAAGATCAAATAATTCGCACTGAACAAAGGCTGGAAAAAAGAGAGATGGTTATTGATAAGAAAACTGAAGAAGTTGAGCAATCGCGAAAAATATTGGAACAAAAAGCCGAAGAAATCAGGAAAATAAGGAAAGAATCTGAAGAAGTGCGCAAAAAAGAATTGGCTAGATTGGAAAAAATAGCCGGACTTTCCAAGGAACAAGCTAAGAAAATATTATTGCAGCTGACTGAAGAAGAAAATCGCGAAGATATTGCCAAGCACATTGCTAAAATTGATAAAGAAGGGGCTGAAGAAATAGAAAAAAGAGCCAAAACTCTCATGACCAGCATTATCCAGAAATATGCCGGATCGCATGCGGCTGAAGTGGTCACGACAACCGTAGCGATTCCATCAGACGAGGTAAAAGGAAGAATTATCGGCCGTGAAGGGCGCAATATTAAAACTTTAGAAAAAATGACCGGAGTCGAAATCATAGTAGATGATACTCCTGAGGCTGTGGTTATTTCCGGTTTTGATCCGGTGCGGCGTGAAATTGCCAGAATAGCTTTGGAAAAACTGATAAATGACGGACGTATTCATCCGACTCGCATTGAAGATGCTGTTGATTTTGCCAAAAAAGAAATTGACAACAAAATAAAAGAAGCCGGTGAAACAGCTACCTATGATCTTGGAATTGCCGGACTTGATCCAAAACTTGTTTATCTTCTGGGAAGACTCCGCTACCGGACTAGTTTTGGACAAAATGTCCTATTGCATTCGCTGGAGGTTGCGCACCTTTCTGGAGCTTTGGCGGCTGAATTAGGTGCGGATGTAGCTACGGCCAAAAAAGCCGGACTTCTGCATGATATCGGCAAAGCTGTAGACCATGAAATTCAAGGGACGCATATTGAAATCGGCATGAAGATTTTGGAAAAATTCAAAATGCCAAAAGAAATTATTGATGCGGTCAAATCTCATCACGAAGATTATCCTTTTGAATCGCCGGAATCGTTCATCATTGCGGCGGCTGATGCCATTTCTGCCAGTCGTCCCGGAGCCAGAAAAGATACAGTGGAAAAATATCTAAAACGTTTGGAAGAATTGGAAGCAACAGCCACTTCATTTTCAGGAGTGGAAAAAGTTTATGCTATTCAGGCCGGCAGAGAAATCCGCGTGTTTGTGAAACCTGAAGAAATCGATGATTTAGGCGCGCTCAAACTGGCTCGCGAAATCGCAGACAAAATCGAGCAAGATCTAAAATATCCCGGTGAAATCAAAGTCAATGTTCTCAGGGAAACCAGGAGTGTAGAATACGCAAGATAATCGCATAACGCATAACTTAAAACGCATAACGAAAGTCTTTAAAAACACGTTTCAAGTTTCACGACCTTGTGTATAACATTATTTGCTTTATTTGTGGGAAAAAGAGTATAATAACAAAAACGATAACCTAATATACAAACTAGAAAGGCAGGTGATATTATGGCTAATGTAAACAAAGATGCTTTAATTGACGCAATTGCTGCTAAAACTGACTTGGCAAAAAAGGCCGTGGAAAGCGTTATTGAAGCTTTGGAAGAAAAAATCACCACTGAAATCAGACAAGGAAACAAAGTGACTCTAACTGGTTTTGGAACTTTCAGAGTTTCCAATAGAGCTGCCCGCGAAGGAATTAATCCGCAAACAAAGGCAAAAATCCAAATCCCAGCTATGACTGTGCCTAAATTTACAGCTGGAAAGGCTCTCAAAGAAGCTGTTAAATAGATTTGTTTTTCAAATCTTTTTAGATAAATAAAATCCTGCCAAATAAGCGGGATTTTATTGTGTCTGAGGGGCTTGCCAAAAGCTTTTTTGTGTGTTAATAATTAAAGAAGCTTGTAATTAATAATTTTTAGTAAATTTTGCTTTCCTAATGCTCTCAGGAAACGAAATTTCCAACACTGAAGTGCCAATCAAAAAATCAGCTAAAAAGTATATGCGCGTGACCGACAGGAAAACGCTCAAAAATAGAAAGGTTAAAGGTGTGCTCAAAAATGCCGTGAAGCAGACTAAAGAATCCCTTTCAGCCGGAAAGATTGATGAAGCGCAGAAATCACTCAAAGCTGCCATCAAAGCTATCGACAAAGCCGCTCAGAAAAAAGTGATCAAGAAAAACACCGCGGCCAGAAAGAAATCCCGCCTCAATGCTTTGGTCAAAAAAGTCGCGTTCAAGAAATAGATATTCTGAATATTAAAACACTCCACGTAGGTGGGGTGTTTTTTTGAAATTTTAGATGGAAACAATGAAAGTGTCGAGGGCAAGAACCGGGTCAACTTTGCCGGTTTTGGCGTTTTGGTCGATTTGCGCAAGCCTTTCCAGAATTTTTTTGGCTTTTTCTAAATTCAGATTGCGCACTTGATTTAAAGTTTTTTGTACCACAAAAGGGTGGAGCTTGGAGGCTTTGGCGATATCATAAGCGCTAGTCATTCCTTGCCAATAGAAATCCCCAATTTTTAAAATCGTTCTCATTTGGTAGGTATACATAGATAGGATATAAAAAATATCCTCGCCTTTTTTGAGTTGCTGGTGAAAAAGGTCGAGTGCCAGTTTTTTGTTGCCGCCAAAAAGTGCTTCAATGGTTTCAAAGATAGTTGAATCCACTTTGCCTTTAACTAATTTTTTAACATCTTCTTCTGAAATAGTTCCGGTGTTTTTGTAATTCACAAGTTTCATTATCTCATTGCTGAGAACATAGAGATCATTGCCGGTTTCTGAAAGAAGCAGATCGAGAGCGCTTCTGGAAAAGGAAATTTTCGACGCGATATTTTTGGCGTAAGCCAAAGCCCAGTTGGTGAGCTGTGCCCCATTCAGGTGAGCAAATTCTTGTTTTTTGGAATGCTCAATCAGAAACTTGAAAAGGCTGCCATTTTTCTTGGGACTGCCGCTTTCAAAAAACACAACCACTGTGTCAGTGTCTTTTTCAAGTTCTGGGCGGGCTTTTAAAAAAGCCAAAATTTCTTTTTGTTCTTCAATTGAACCACTAAGCGAGCTATTTTTTACAATGACTAATTGCTTAGTGGAAAAAAGTCCTTGAGAAAGCAAAACGTCAGCCAATTTCTGGCTGCGGGAATTTTCTTCATAGTCAAGAATGCTCAGGTCAGTGCCTGAGCTATTCTTTTCTAGATATTTGTTTTTGAGGGCGCTGAGTTTTTCACTGGAACGGAAAGTGTCGACGCCATATAGAAAAATAAACATATTTATGCTGCTGGAGTCCATCTGAGGGCTTGTCCTGGATCAATGATATTAATCCAAATCTGTCCTGGTACGAATTTTATTTCCTGCCCAGATTCATCATAAAAGAAAAGCTTGCTTTCAACTCTTGATCTGTCTTTTTTCCAAGTGCCTTTGTATTGTTGCCCGTTCATATAGTAGAAAGCCGAACCGGAATCAGCGCTGTCAAACCACGGATCACCGATTTGCACGTTGACATATTGTTCTCCAACTTTGATCGGAGCGGCATCGGCAATCATAACTACCACATTTTTTGGAGCAATTCTTTCTTTAGTGTTTCGATCAGTATCGGCTGCATCGCCCCAAGTCCTTTTATATGAATTGGTAGTTTTATCGTAGTCATATTCAACATCATAAGGTTTGGCATAGGCGACTCGCAAATTACCGCCATTAGGTCTTTGATCTAAAGTAGTTTCTTCTTGGTGCGGATAGCCGGAAAAGTTGTTTTCTTCTGTTTTAAAACCATAATGTTTAGCGCCTTCAACTAAATCTGTAAATTTGGCGTAACCTGAATCAACTCCACGGTCCATGCCTTCTTTTCTGAAGCAATATTGGCCGGCTGATTTGCCAGCGTCATTATTGCAATTTAAATCATCAACCAATCCGCTATTAAGAACATCCTTGAATTGTTCTATGTCAGCGCGTCCCCAATGGACATAAATCGAATTCAAACTTTTAGCAATATGCACAAAATCATGACGGGCGCTGCGAAGAGAACCAACTTCTTCTGGCAAAGTACAGCCATAAACTCCCATAAGTCTCGTGATGCTGCCATAGACAGCTTGCATTTCAATTACCATATCAGCCTGAGAAAGACCGGCTAATGGTCGAGCCGGAACATCGGCCGGTTGCATAACAGCATAAGTTCTTTTGTTCCAATTATTGCAGGCTATGCCGGTAATCGGACTGACGTCACCAGCGTTAGCTGGACCAGAAGTTTCCGCCAGTTTTTTATTGAGTTCAATTTGTTTGGTGTTTTTGCTTCGCAGTATCTGGCGTCCTTTAGTGAAATAAAAAATTCCACCAGCGATAATGACGGCAATAAGAACGACTATGGCTATTTGTTTTTTACTCATGATTGATATTATTCAAATCAACGAATGAAATTCTAATCAACAAATTCGATATTTGTAGATTGGAATCAATTAGTAGATTTGAATTTTATTGTTATTTATTTTTGGCACTTGGGACAATAAAAAACACTTCTTTGGCCCAAAGTTGATTTCTTGATTATTGTAGCACACTTCGGGCATTTTTTTCCAGTCTTGCGATAGACCTTGAGAACTTTCTGAAAATTGCCCGGCGCGCCATTGGTGTCGCGATAATCACTGTCGGAAGTCCCGCGCATTTTAATGGCTTTTTTGAGCACAATTAAAATGGTCCGATATAATTTAATACGTTCATTTTTTGACAATTTTTCAACGATTTTTTGCGGTGGAATGCCGGCGTCGAAAAGAATTTCACTGCGATAGATGTTTCCGATGCCGCTTATGAGTTCTTGTTCCATTAGGACAAGTCCGACAGCCCTATTTTTTCTTTTATCTAAAATTGCTTCAAATTTTTTAAAAGTAAAATTTTTGTCCATTACATCTATGCCTAATTTTTTGATTTCCGGCAGTTCTTGAATTTTAGCTGTATCATCCAAAACAATCTTAGCAAACTTACGAACATCAGAAAATTCCAGTGTAGCTTCATTAACTTTATTAGCTCTTAGTTTCCAGATATGATGAATATATTGATTAACCTTGTCATTAAAATAACTTTTAACTTTTAACTTTTCACTTTTAACTAATAAATGTCCTGTCATTTTCAAATGAATATATAAAGTTTTCTCGCCAGATAAATCAATAAAAATATTTTTGCCAATGCGGCGCACGTTCAAAATTTTTCGGTTTTTGATTTCTCGTTTGAATTTTTCCAGCGATAAATTTTTTATAGCTTTCGGCCAATCACTCCAAAAATCGACTATTTCATAGCCGACAACTTTCTTGTTTAAATCTGAAACTATGGTTTGGACTTCTGGTAATTCAGGCATAAGAATAAGTTATATTTCTCCCCAATTATCGCCAATTTTAACATCAGCAATAAGAGACACTTTAAGTTTAATAACATTTTCCATGATTTCTTTAACTTTCTTCGCCACTTCATCGGCCAACTTTTCTTTAACTTCCAAAATAATTTCATCGTGGATTTGCAAAATCATATTTATTTCAGGATCATCCTTATATTCATCAGCCACTTTCACCATTGCCATTTTCATAATATCAGCGGCCAAGCCCTGGATCGGCATGTTGATGGCCATGCGTTCGGCGCCATTTGCAACCTGCATATTGGGCGAATTGATTTCCGGAATGTTTCTTCGGCGGCCCAAAAGCGTTTCCACATAGCCATTTTTTTTGGCGAAAGCGCGCGTGTCTTTCATATATTCAGCTACTTTGGAAAACTTGTCCATGTAAGTGTTGATAAATTTTTGCGCTTCTTCTCTGGAAATACCGGCTGACTGTGAAAACCCATAAGCGCTCATGCCATAAATAATTCCAAAGTTCAAAGCTTTAGCATTTCGGCGCATGGTTTCCGTGACTTGTGACGGCGTGACTTTATTGATTTCAGCGGCAGTCAAACGATGGATGTCATCGCCGCGATGAAAAGCTTCAATCATTTTCGGATCGCCGCTCACATGTGCGACAGCGCGGAGGTCAATCTGCGAATAGTCAGCACTGATGAGCTTATATCCTTCATGGGCGACAAATGCGGTGCGGAGAAGTTGTCCTAATTCGGTTTTTATGGGAATATTTTGCAAATTAGGTTCGGTTGAAGAAAGGCGGCCTGTAGCAGTTACAGCTTGATTAAAAGTCGTGTGCAGGCGCGAATTGGCATCAATCATGGTTGGCAGCGGATCAAGATAGGTGGTTTTTAATTTGAAAAGTTCACGGTATTCTTCGATTTTTGGAATAATTTTGTGAGAATCTCTCAATTTTTCCAGTTCATCGGCGGCCGTGGAAAATCCGGTTTTACCCTTTTTGATATTGAAAGTCGGCAGTTTTAAATCTACAAAAAGCACTTCAGCCAATTGTGAAGGCGAGTTTATATTGAATTCTTTTCCCGCCAGCTTATAAATTGATTTTTCCAAATTTTTGAGTTTTCCGGAAATTGTCTCAGAAATGCCGGCAAAAATAACAGGATTAATTTCAATGCCAGTGAGTTCCATTTTTTCCAGAATTTCTACCAAGGGCATTTCAATATCGCTAAAAACCGTTGCCAATGCGCCGTCGGTCAGGGCAGCTTTTTTCTGCTCAACGCTGATTTCCGCAATTCTTTTTTCCAAAGTTTGTTTGATCTTCAAAGAATAGTCAGCTTTTTTAGAGGCTTCTATAGAGGCCTCTATAGAATCTTCTTTTTCAGGAACCAAAGACAATTGCCCTTTGGATTTTTCCGCAAAATTTGTTTCTTCTCCCAATTCTGAAAGTGCCAGTTTCTCCAGCGTTATTTTCTCTCCCGGATTCAAGACGTAAGCACCAATCATCACATCCCAAAAAATTCCACACAAATTTACGCCTGTTTTTTTCAGGCTTTTCGAAATATATTTAAGATCATAACCAATTTTTTTTATTGCGGAGTTTTCTAAAATCGGTTTTAATAATCCAATATTTTTTTCAGAAACAGGGAAAAAAGTTGCGCGGCCGGTCTTTTGTGAGAGGGCAACGCCAGCCAAAGAATCATTTTTTTCTTCAATGGCAATCGCAACTTCTTTAGCATTTTGAAATTCAGATAGAAATTCCGTAAAGTTTTTTTCCTCCGCGATAAAATATTTAAAATCTTTCACCCCGTTAAATGCGCCCGAGGTGCCCTCGCTTCGCGAGGATTTAACGGGGCAAGCGCCCTCGCTATTAGATGGTAAGCGTTTTACCAAACTATAGAAATTCAATTCTCCGAAAAGTTTCACAATTTTTTCGCGATCAAAATCGTGCAGTTTGGTTTTCTCTAGTTCCAATTCAACCGGCGCGTCCAAACGAATTGTGGCTAAATCTTTGCTAAGCAGTGCATTGGTTTTGTCACGTTCCAATTTATCTTTCACTGCGCCCTTGATTTCTTCAATATTTTCATAAACTCCAGAGAGAGTTTTATATTTTTGTAAAAGTGCGACGGCGGTTTTTTCGCCGATTCCTTTGACGCCGGGAATATTGTCTGACGGATCACCGCGAAGGCCCTTGAAATCAATAAGTTGTTCCGGCTTGAGGCCATAACGCTCAAAAACTTTTTCAGCATCATACAAAATCGAATCGCTGAGGCCGCGCCGCATGGTATAAACTTTGGTCGTGTCATCAACCAGTTGCAAAGTGTCCATATCGCCGGTCACGATGATTGTTTCAATTGCCAGCTTTTCTTTTTTGACCTGCTTGGCAATGGTGCCAATAATATCATCAGCTTCATAGCCAGCCTTTTCATAAATCGGAATATTGAAAGTCTCAACCACTTCTTTGACGCGTGGAATTTGGGCGTAGAGCTCATCATCGGCTTTGACCCGGTTGGCCTTGTAATCATCAAATTTTTCGTGGCGGAAAGTCGGTCCGGCCAAATCGAAAGAGGCGACCACGTAATCTGGCTTAAATTGGCTTATGACGCTAAGCAATGTCGAAGTGAAGCCATAAACAGCATTAACCAGCTCGCCTTGTTTGGTGGAAAGGGGAGGCAGGGCATGATAAGCCCTATGAATAATGGCATTCCCGTCGATTAAAATAAGCTTCTTTTTTTCTTTATTCATATACCTATTATACAGCTTTGGAGCCTTTTTTCAAACAAAAAACGGGCGGTGAAAATTCACTTAGCCCGTTTTAATTTTGCAATTTATTGTTCTCTCCAGCTTTCCGCAAGTGCATCTTTATCTTTTTGATTACTTACTTTTATTAGAACTCCATCTGGACCTGCAACATAAGTTTCAGGGGAAGACTTTTTAGGTGCTTCTATTGGAGGTTCTTTTTCATCTGGTTTTTGTCCAGGAACAGGCATTTCTTCTTTCATGTTTTTGTTTTGGGTAAAACCCAAATTTATTAATTATTATTGATAAATAAAAAAACGGGCAAAAATCACCCGTTTTTAACTCTATGCTATCATTGTAGCACAGTTTTCTGGAAAAATCAAGAGAAATTCAATGCCTCTCTCCTTTTTCTTGCAAGAGCTACTGTTGCTTTCTTATCCTCCTCTGTAGCATATTCGCATTGCATAACCGTCTGAACTGCGAACTCTATTTGCTTAAGCAGAATTTCTTTTGGGTTTTCATAAAATTTTTTCAAAAGGGGCAGCGCTTCTCTGTCTGCGGATAGCTCTACCTCATCGTTGATTTCCAAAAATGAGTCCCCTCCTTTCTTTAATTTTAAATAAAAGGCAACATTTTCTAAGCAGTGTTTAATGTGCCCAATTTCATGGGACAGAGTTGCAAATACAATAGACCGTTCCTCCTTGTCATTAAGCATTTTTTTTGCTTTAACGTTAACCATGATAATTCCTTCTGCTGATTGGAAATTAAATCCAAAATATCCGAGGCAGCCAATATTGTCCGTGAGTATAACTTTAATTTTGGAAAATAAAGATGCTCCGGCTAATGAGAGTGTTATTTTTGAAAGCTGATTTTCCAATTCGGGATCGGTGATTTTTTTCATTTTCATCACCTCAATATTCCTAGGTCGCAGTGATCGCAGATGGTTTCTCTGCGAACCACCCTTTTCAGCTTCTCAATGATTTCTTTGCCGAGAGCTGAGTTTTTGTCGACTTCATCTCCGCGAGGTTCTTCTTCAATACCAATGACTCTGTCAACAGTAAAATAATATTTTTTTCTGTCACAAATATTGCAGGTACCTCTCCCCTTTTTGGATTCTAAAGAACAGTAGATCCTGTAATATTTTCCTCCAAATGACACTTCTCTTTTGGAATCTCCATCTGTCGTGTACATATTTTTCCTCCCTTTCATTGATTTATTTTGTTGTTAAAGAAGACTAAGTATAGTAGCAGTAAAAAGCCTGGTTGTCAAGCTTTTTATAATACAGCTGGGGATTGATTTTTTTCTCAAAATATGCTAAAATGTTTATAGAAGTTGACACTTTTTAATAATTTAAACCAAAAATTCACCCTGTTAAATAATTTTGCCAAGCAAAATTAAGATTTGAAAGAGTGAAAAATACTTTAAAAAGGGCATAAATTAATTTTTAATCAAGAAATAGATTTGCTTCACTAATTTAGAATCAAATCTTATTTAACAGGGTAAATGCTTGAACAAGAACTAATTTCAATCGGGCTTAATGAAAAAGAGACCAAAGTTTATCTGGCTTCCTTGGAATTGGGCCAGTCCACAGTGCAAAGTATTGCAGTGAAAGCCGGCATAAACCGGGCCACAACCTATTTCATTATAGATGGCCTAATGCAAAGAGGACTTATCACTAGTTTCAATAAAGGTAAAAAACAATATTTTTTTGCAGCCGATCCCGAGAGACTTATTGAAATTCTTGAGAGAGAAAAAGAAAATATTGAAAGCAAAAAAAATAATTTGCAGAAACTCTTACCACAATTAAGATCTCTTAATAATAAACAAAGTGGTAGACCCTTAGTACGATATTATGAGGGCAAAGAAGGTATTTCTTCTATGGTTGAAGAGGTTTTTCGCGAAGCGAAGGGTGTTGTTTATATGGCATATTCAGCAGATGAGGTCGGAAATATTTTTTCAAAAAAAGATCAAGAAAGATGGAGAAAAATAAGAGTTGATAAAAATATGCCTGTCAAAGCGATTTACACTAAAAAAGAAGGGAAAATAGGGGTTGTTCCTAAAAGTGAGAGCTTAAAAATTCCATTTGAAAAATTTCCCATTTCTTGTGATTTTGCAGTATTTAATGATAAGGTGCGCATTGCCTCACTTAAGAATAGACTAACTGGTATTATTATTGAAGATAAAGAAATTGCTTCGAGTTTTAGGGCTTTAATTAATTTAGCATTAGAAACAGCAAAAAAATACGATGCAGAAGAATAAATATACCCTTTTAAAATAAAAAAATAGGGTTAGCGCAAACTTGCGCTAACCCTTTTCAATTTTTAATCTCCATAATATCAGCAACTTTTTAAAAAAATAATTACTGATGTTTAGAAATTTTTTGAATTCCAAGCAGTCAATAAAAAACTACTTGCCGCAATAAATTCGATCCCTTTTCAAAATTAATTATTCACAGTTCTACCTCCTTTTTCTTCCTGATTTTTGATGACAATTATGTACAACACAATATGGCAACACTGATCCCTCAGTTCGGATGCTCCACTACGCATCCGAGTTTTGCGAGTAGGGATCTAGTTGCCCATACTCTCACCCCCTTTCAGGAAGTGGGGAATGATTAAATATCTCATAAGATACTTGCTCCCCGTTACAAGCATCTCTTTTGTTATATTTTTATTTCTTTTAAAGAACATTGCATACTAGCATATCCTAAAAAATTTGTCAAGCGTTTTTAACTAAATTTTGACCTAAATTATAATAATGGCTAAAATAAGCCATTATTTTAACAATCGCTTTGTTCATAGGGGATGACTTTTTTTATTACGCCACAATTTAGCTATTTTGTAAATAAATGTTAAGAAAAAATAACAAAATTAATCATTAATTATGGCTTATAATAAAGCAAAAATAAGAAAATATGAAAAATTATGTTGATACCCCTTGACAAAACTTTTTCTATCTGCTATACTGGGTGGTCAAGCTAAGAAAGCAGACAGCGAGTTCCTCAAAAAGATAGATAGTCAAATGCGCTGGTGTGTGCGTCTCTTCCCGAGAGATATTCATAGAAAAAGGCATAGGGGATGATGATCGGCATATTGGCAAAGGCATTAGGTTGTCAGAACAATATCGGCACATATTCAAATAAGGGCCGCACATAGTTCAGATAACTGGCCAAAAAAACATTTGACTGTTGATTTTTGTCCTGCTGTTTGCCTGGGACCGAACTTTAACAATTTACCCTCACTTGATTCCGGAAAATATTTTTGTGGAATGAAGCGAGGGTTCTCTCTAAAACTTCGGAAGGTTGGAGCCTGTCTGAAAAGTCCGTTTTCTGCTGCAATCGTCAAATTTAGGCTGCAAAATTTTCAAGTCTCGTCGGGTTATCACCAGATAGCCCTTCTCAACTTTTAAATTTTTCGCTCTAAATTTGACAATTTCGCAACGAAAGAGACTTTTCAGACAGGCTCGGGATGTGTTTTTACCGCGAAGTTTTTACACATCTGTCGGTTTTAAAAATAAGACTGACTGCTTTTCGGGGTCTTAGAGGGAAAAATTAGAGGCAGATGACAACTCTGCCCACTTCAAGATGCCGGCTTGAAGTGTTCTGATACTCTGAAAATCGGACGCGATTTTCAACTTCTGTCCTTTGGATCGGTGGCAGAAGGGAGTAGAAAGAAAGTCTGGTCAAGGATGCCCGTACGGTCCCTGATTAGTCAAAATTGTCCTGCGGCGGAGGCCAAACCCGTCGTGGTATCGCATAGTGCGATAGCCCAAGCGCTTGGGAAGAATGTTTAATTGTAAACCGATTAAACATTTAAAGAGCGGCCATGATAAAAAAGATCATGGTCGTTCAGTTGGAATAATTATTTCTAAAACTTCGCACTCTCTAAAAATTTTTTTAAAGGCAAGAAAATTTTTAGAGGGAAAAATAAAATAAAAAAATATCTCTATAAGTCCTGAACCCCGATTTATCGGGGCAGGCTCGAGAAAAGGAGGCTCCATATGGCGTGGTATACATCAATAACAATTTGGTACCGTGGCCGCCGTGTGGAGGTTACCGAGCGGTATGGGGTTTTCCATAATGCCCATGTACTTAGTGGCAAGCCGCTGCGGTTGAGGTCGAAAGACATCAGGCGCATCGAGCAGCTGTCGCTGAGAGGCAAGGTCAGGAAAGAATTGGATCAGCAGGCCGAAGAGATCTGTCATCCTTGCATTTCCTGTCCTCACCGCTAGTCGGCGCCTGCTGAGTCCGACGATAAATAAACAGGTTTTGAAGCGCCATAGACCAGGAAAAGCGCTTCTGAAAAAATTGCGGGGAATTGATAGGGTCCTCGAAAAGTCGGACACCGCATTCTGACAGCATTTCCAGGGGCCTTGCAAGCTCATCGGAAATTGTTGGTCAGAAATGCGTTCCGATAAAAAACCTGCAGTTACTTCCAGAGGTGGAAGTAATAGAGTTTCGAGAGCTCTCTTTTGTGGAGAGTGAAACCAGCAGTGTTTCCGGGAGGAAACATATAAGCCTGCAGGGTACCTACCTGAAGCTGCTAACTTCAGGCGTTGTGAAAATTGCGCAAGGGTACAATGTTAGAAAACAATCGTTTTCAAATCCTTTGCCATTAATGGGTAAGATCAATAAAAATTGTTCTTACCTCTCTCTAAAAAATTATTTTTCAAAAGTAATTTTCTAGAGGGAAATAAAAAATAAAAAAATAAAAGGAGGCTCTATGATCGAATGGGTTCGGTTTTTCCTCGGTACGCCGAGACGGCTGGTCACGACATTGGGAGTGATCGGGCTGATCGTAGTTATGATCTGCCCCGGTTTGCTCCGGATGGGCGTGGAAAGGCTGATGGCTGAACTCGCTCCTTTATTGGGGCCGGCCATCACACTTCTGATCGTCTTCGCTGGAATCCGAATGATCATATTCGGAAGAAGCGGAGGCAGGAAGAATTAATGCACTCATACTTGACCCAAGCTGTAAGCGGGTCCGTAGGGATTAGAAGGCGCTGGCGCAAGGATTAGTCCATATTGCCAGTTAGCCGTTCCCGGTATAAAAACCCGAAGAGGGCAGCTGCTCATCCCGAAAAGTATTCGTGATGATTGTCGGCTGATATTAGCAGTGAGTGCTAGAGGTTGTGATTTACATAAAAACTTCGCACTCTCTAAAACATTTTCGGTTCTGGTGATCTAGAATTCGGAAGTGTTCTAGGGGGAAATAAAATAAAAAACAAAAAAGGAGGATATTATGTCAGGATTCGGATTTTCAAATCGTCCTAAGTTAAGGATAGAAGTGGCAATAAAAATTCGTTGCCGCATTTGTGGACATTTTTTAGATGATGATTATTTACCGCATCTATACAGTGTCGCCACCATTGCCAATGCTGGCAAATATCATTTCTGTCCAGTTTGTTTTAAGCAAATTGAACAGAAAGATTGGACGCGGAGCTATAAGCTTCGTTGGAGCCGATATGTTAATCGGCACTTATAAAAGTGTGATTTACATTAAAACTTCGCACTCTCTAAAAATTTTTTACAAAAGATAGAAAATTTTTAGAGAGAATATGGAGCAGCTAATTCAGGCGCTCCGACTGCCCTACCGCGAAATGCGGCTCAAGGACGGTGCTATTGTTCGGCACTATGTGCTGAATAATGGACAAATCCTTGAGATTGTCTTTCAAGGCAATTAGGACAGTCTAGTCGCATTCCGGTCAGGCCAACGCGACGAAAAATAAACCGGAAAAATCCTTGCAATCGGGGTAAAACGAATAACCCGGAAGTTGTCAGTCAAGGTAGGAGGAAAATCCACCTCCGTAAAAGTTGGTAAAAGTTTTTGTCACCATTTGTACTTTAAACAAATGGAGAGCCCTAGGGAAGCAGAGCCCTTAGGGAGTGACAAGATAATTCTGTATTAAAACTTCGCACTCTCTAAAAATTTTTTACAAAAGATAGAAAATTTTTAGAGGGCAACCAGTAAATCGCAACATATGCTGGCCAAGTCAACTCAAGGAGGTGAGTTATGACGCAACCTACCCAAACCCATCGGGGCCTCTGCATGGTTTGTGGACATGAGAAAGAAATCCACTGGTCTATGTCGCTCGAAAGAGTAGACGGATCATGGAGATCTACTCCTGTCTGCGATAAATGCAGATGGTCGCTTATTCGGGAGGCGAAGGCTGAGGGTCGTTTCATTCCGTTCTTTTCGTGGGATGCTTCTCAAAAGGAAGCCGCGAAGCGGAATAACGAATCCAAAGTCGCTCGTCAGTTCGTGGGGAAGTTCGGCAAAAAGCGTGAAGATAATGGCAAGGCTTTCAAAGCTAAGCTGTATCAGATCGCCAATGTCGGATAACTTACGACTCCTGGATACTCGCTGGTCGAGAGACTGCCTCTGCTTGAGGCGCTGGCAGCCATTATGGCGGTTGCGGCAAGGGTGGCGAATGAAAGCCCGAAGCAGTCGCGGAGTTATGCTTAACTCCGAGACTTAAAACGATTTTGCTGATTCAAGTGGGGCCCGGCCGAAAAACGGGACGACGAATGTCGAAGGCAAAATAAAAGAACAAAAAAGCAAGAGGGGGCAGCAAAGTTAAGGAACTTTGCCGCAAAAAAACTTCGCTCTCTCAAAAACATTTCTAATTTTGATCGGAAAATTTTTCAAGATTAAAAATTTTTTTGAGGGAAAATAAAAAAGAAAAATAGGAGGCATATATGGAAAATTGTAAGTATAAAGAAGAAAGGTGCTGGGAAAAAGCTAATTTGATTTTATGGCTAGAAAAATGTGTTTTTTGTAAATACAACGCAGAGCCTCTTAAGAAAAGCAGTCCAATACCCTTTGAAAACATATCTATGGATTCTCATGGAAGAATGTTTTTGGATGGGGATGAAATTTAAAAATCAAAATAAAATCGTAAGACATTATGTCTGCGATTTTATAAATAGAACGGTGGTAGTCGGAGTAATTGAGGCGAGTAGCTCCGAGGCCTCTCCCATTCGAGAGGCGAATAGTCCCATCTACGCCCGGGGAATGAAAACAGGTATTAAATTATCAACACTTCGGTGGTTATCATTTCCCTAAAAAACAATCAGGCAATATTGCCTGTAAAAAATATAGTTAGGCAAGAGAGATGCAATGCATACCTCTTGCCTCTCTTGTCAAAATCATAAATTGTTTATGATTTTATTGGAGAAAAAACAAAAAACAAAAATAAAAATAAAAAAGAAAAAAGGAGAAAAATAAAATGGCTGAAAACAAAAAAGAAGAACTTTTAAAAAGATTCGGTTCCAAACTCGAAGAAGTGGAAGGTTTGTTAGATTTTTTAGCAAGTCAATCTCACTATATCGAGGATGTAAAAGTTATGCCGAAGAAACAGAGCGCGGCTTATGTGCTGGACAAGCACTGGTGGTCTAGCGGTTCGGGAGGAATTGGCATGGCTTCCATCGTTGGCGTTTATCGCGATGGACAAATCGATTCTCGAAGTTATACCTATCGGGATCAGTATAACCCGAGGAAAGATGATTGGAGCCTTTATTACAAAAAGGTGAAAATCGTTAAGGTAACTTCCGAAATCATCTCAATCCTAGCGATTAATCGCGATGGCGATAAAGATGATATGACTTTTTATCTTGAGGCGAAGTCAAAGCCAGAAACAAAGAGGCCGAGGATTAGCCAAAAGGAAAAAGAAACATTTGAGTCGCATGTGAAAAGTGAGATGAAAAGAATAAGTGATGCTTATCAACACAATCACCCGCTCTTTACTCGCCAGACTCAAATTAATGAGCATATCATCGCTCATGAGCTCAAAATCGCAGCCTTTGTTCTTTTTGAACAGATTGATACCGATCGTTGCACTCTCGAAGGCTCCGGCTGGCTGGGAGATCAATATCGGAATTCAATTTGGGTCATTAAGAATAAAGAGCAAGCAATTCAGCTCTTTGAAGATCACGCTTACACCAAACAGCGCGGTTGCGATATTCGCGGACTTCGGATTTTCGAAGGAAAAATTTTTGCCACCAACTGGGAAGGTAAAGATTTAATCCTTAAAATACTGAATAAAACGAAAAATAAATAATAGGCAGCAGCCTATTTCTATATATGAGTGTGATTTACATTAAAACTTCGCACTCTCTAAAAAATTATTTTTCAAAAAGTAATTTTCTAGAGGGAAAAATACAAAAAACAAAAATAAAAAACAAAAAGGAGAAATGCACATGGAACAATGCAAAGTTTTTTCTGGGAATCCTGAAGATGTTCAGTTGGAAGTGAATGAATGGTTGAAAAATAACAAAGAAGTGAAAATAGTTTCGCGTAAAATTTCTTCATGTTCAGTAAGCGCGGATATAAGATATCTTGGTATTCTTACGCATAATATCCAGATCGTTATTTTTTACAATAAAAAATAAAACAAAAAAGGAGAGCGAAAAATGAAAAAAGTTAAAAAATTCTGGCATCGGCTACCTGGTGAGGTGGTCGAAATCCTGCGCCACAAAGGTGGGCCGCAGGGAACTCGAAAAGGAGGGCGCGGTTACAATCGCGCTAAAGAAAATAATTGGAAAAAACACATATAAAAAAGGAGGGTAAATTATGATTGCTCGTGCATCGTTTTTATTGCTAAGTTGTTTTTTCTTTATGATCATGTGGAGAATCAACATCCACGATCTGGCTTTCATTCATTATGGATTATGGAATGAAACATTGCTGCTGGAATGTATTGTAGCAGCTCGAAAAATCGGAATATTCTGGCCAGAATTTTTTGCCGGATATTTCTGGTCAATACCCATGCAGATTTTTGTCATTTGCATGTGTTTAGCGTTCAATAAGCTTAAAGAACGCTCAATATATTAAAACGGGCAGTGAAGAAACTTTCACTCAGCCCGTTTTTTATTTTTTCCCAAGTGTGATTTTTCTTTCCTTCTCACTCAGCCATTTGAAATTAATCCAGAGTGTGTTGGTAGGAATTATTTTTTTTATTCTCTCGGCCCATTCGATGATGACAATTGAGTCAGGTCTATTGGCAAAGTCTTTGAAGCCGAGGTCTAAAATGTCTTTGGGACCGACGCGGTAAGCGTCTATGTGGTAAATCTTGTATCTTGTATCTTGTATCTTGTATCTTGTATTTTTATGACTTCTGACTCCGTATTCTTTTATAATATTAAAAGTTGGGCTCGTATAGGGTCCTTTTATTTTTAAACCCTTAAGCAATCCTTGAGTGAAAGTTGTTTTGCCAGCACCTAAGTCTCCGGAAAGACAAATTATTTCCCCGCCTCGCGTCGACGAGCGGTCGTTTCCGCGAGTCGAGGCGGGTCCGCCGCAAAGCTCTTCGGCCAGCAATGATCCGAGTTTTTGAGTTTGGATTTTGGAGGTGGTAACAAAGATATTCCTATTCATATTAAAGAGTTTAAGGTGAAAAATGAAAAGTGTAAAGAAAAAGATCTTCGCCCGCTTTTCTTTCAAAAGAAAAGCGGACAGAAAAGAAACTTGCACCCCGATGAATTTCTGGGGCAAATTCTAAGCTCGTTCGCTAAAAAATCTAACTCGCTTCACTCAGACAGAGATTTTTCTTAACGCTTACTCGCTTGAATTTGCTGACGAAATTCATAGGGTGCGAAAAAAGAAAGCGGAAATGAATTTTGTAAATTTTTTTCAAAAGAAAAGTTAATTAGGAATTTTAAGAAAAAGAAAGGTGGAAATAAAAAAACGGCGGCTAGGAATTTCTTCCTTAGCCGCCTAAGCGCTTTTGCCGCGGAGGGTGCGCGGCGGCAAGCACTTTTTTAACCGCAAAAGGATGGTTTTTTGTTATACTCTAAAAGACTTATTTTGTCAAGCAGTTATTGACACGTACATCAAACCCTGCTAGTTTATATTACTAACTCAAATATCGATTATTACAACCCCTATAGAAAATCCGAAGCACGAAATCCGAAATTCGAAACAATATTTAAATCCTAATTTTAAAAATTCGAAAACTGTTTTGAAAATTGGCGTTTTAAGATTTTGAATTTGTTTCGGATTTCGAAATTAGAATTTCGAATTTATTAATAATTATGGTTTTAGACAACGCGCAACAATTTGAAAATATTTTAAAAAACACCAAACAGGCGTTGATTTTCATGGCGCATGATTCAGCCGGCGATGCTATTGGTTCAGCCTGGGCAACTTATTTCTTTTTGAAAAAAATGGGAATTGAAGCGACAGTAGTGGTTCCGACTGAAGAAAAGCATTTTGACCGGTTTTCTTTTCTGGCTAAACCGGAAGATGTCATTAATAGTTTGGCAGGAGCGCGCGATTTCGTACTTTCTTTTAATACTGAGTTCAATAAAATCACAAATGTAAAAACAGAACGCAGCGGCGAACAGCTTAATATTTTCATTACACCAGAAAAAGGCTCAATTGATCCGCGTGATTTTTCTTTCATTCCTGCCAAGTTTAAATATGATTTGGTAGTTGTTTTGGGCAGTCCTGACAAAGAATCGCTCGGAAAAATTTATGAAGAAAATCCGGATATTTTTTATGAAGTGCCAGTGGTTAATATTGATAATCATGCGGAAAATGATAATTTTGGACAAATAAATATTGTAGATATCAAAGCTTCTTCTACGGCTGAGATACTGGCGGATCTTTTTCAGAAAATAAATGAAAATGATATCGATACAGTGATTGCGGAAAGTTTGCTGGCTGGGATCATTGATGCGACCAATAGTTTCCAAAGAAAAAATACGACTCCCAAATCTTTGCAAGTTGCGGCTATGCTTATGAGTAAAGGAGCAGAGCAACAAAAAATCATCCGCTTTCTTTTTAAAACGCAGCCTTTCCATCTTTTGAAACTCTGGGGACGGATAATGTCCCGCCTTTTCTGGGAAGAAGATTTGAATATGGCCTGGGCGCCGGTTTATATTGAAGATTTTGTGCAAAGCCGCAGCAATCCGGCTGATGTTCCTTTTATTTTAGATAAGATCAGGGAAAACTATGCGGCTGGGAAAATTTTTATGGTGCTTTATAGCGAAAAAGCTGGTGAAATATGCGGCATTGTGAAATGTGCCAGCCAGGAACAACTGAAAAAAATCGCAGAGATTCTGGAGGCCAATATTACAAGCGGCTGTTGTGAATTCAGGCAGGAAGCTGCTGATGCGACCGAAGCCGGACAAAGAATCGTGGAAAAACTGAGAACGCAACTGATAAATCAGATGTAAATAAATATTTTATATTGTACCTAAAAAACAGAAGGAAGGAGAAGGATCATGAAAAAGAAAAAAATGAAAAAAACCGGTCCTTATATCGGCGTGACTGGATTTATGTCGCGGGATGAAGTGTTAAAAGCACTGGAAGTCGTTCCCAAAAAATCAACGCATCGTCTGATGGCTGGAGTTCTTATGAGCAGTAAAACGCTTGATGGACTAACTAATAAATATCCGGGACGTTATCCGCAGCGAGATCAAATTGCTGATATTTTAGTCGATGATCCTCGAGCGCTAAATCTTGTTCATTACAACACTGACAAGCCAGAAACGCTTTTCAGACAACTCACTAAAATTTCCAAGTTAGCAGGACCAAATTTGGATGGATTTCAGCTTAACATTGCCTGGCCATCAATTTGTCAAGTTGAGGATTGGTGGGAAAATAATCCTGATAAATTTCTGGTATTGCAAATTGGCCGTCAAGCAATGAAGCAGGTTGCTTCTCTAGAACATTTCCAAAATTTGTTGGGAGCTTATGTTCCAATGGTTGATGCAATTCTGATCGATGCTAGCATGGGTGAAGGAAGACCTCTTATAGTGGAAGATTGCAGAAAATATCTTCAGGCGGCTTCTATCTATTCCACACTTGGATTGGGAGCTGCCGGAGGTCTTGGCCAGGAAACACTTCATTCGTTTGGTGTATTGTTCTCAGAATTTCCTGGATTAAGCCCTGATGCCCAGAATTGTTTGCGTACACCACCGCCTGAGGATGCTTTGCATATCAGTGCAATGCAGGGATATTTAAAAAAAGCATTCAGCATAGTTGCCAAACATTAAAAACAAGATTGTTCCTAAGAAATGGCTCACGAATTTAAATTCTTTGTGGGCCGTTTTTATTTTGTAAAAAATATTATTGTTTTCTTTTAATAATATATTTTTTAATTTTTCTTTTGAAAGAAAAGCGGGCGAATGACAATTGACTTTTGCTGTTTACCCGTAAATAGGTTAAAATATATGTAAGAAAAATACTTGGAAAAATACAACAAAAAATAAAAAGAAATTATGGTAAAAATTACAAATAAAAAATTTGTGCAAGAAGACGAAAAAGCCGTGCAAGCCGGAAAACTCCTGCAAAAAATGCGTGGCCAATCAGAAGAAGAACTGGCGGCTGCTTTGGCCGGTGAGTTTAATCTGCCTTACATTGATTTGAATATTTTTCCTGTCGGTTCTGATGAAGTTCGCATGATTACCGAAGAGCAGTCTAAAAAATATCAAATGGTTATTTTTCAAAGAACCGGCAAAGAGTTGCGAATCGGGTTGGCTGATCCAATGAACAAAGAAGCTTTGGAATATATTGAAAAGATCAAGAAAGAAGAAGGATGGGTGGTGCATCTTTATGTAATTTCCAATGCTTCACTGAGAAAAATATGGAAAAGATATGAAAGCATTCCTTTTTTGGAAAATCTGGAATCTTTGCAGATAAAATTGAGCGGCAAAGATCTGGAAGAGTTTGAAAAAGAATTCGGAGAACTGCTTGAACTCAAAAAACGCATTCGGGAAATTCCCACCACTCAGGTTATTTCAATCATAATGGCCGGAGCGGTCAAGATGAATGCCAGCGACGTCCATTTTGAACCGCAAGAGCAGGAAGCTCGCATGCGTTTTCGCATTGACGGGGAACTTCAGGATGTCGGCAGGTTTCCGTTAGAACCATATAATCTCATCTTGTCTCGCATTAAAATGATGGGAAAAATGAAAATTAATATTCGGGACATTGCTCAAGACGGCCATTTCTCAGTAGATATGGATAAGGGAAAGATAAATGTCCGCGTCAACATTATTCCTGGCAATCATGGAGAGTCGATCGTAATGCGTCTTTTGAGTCAAGCCGACATAATGCTTTCAGTTGAAGATTTGGGGCTTCGAGGCCTGGCTTATGACCGTTTGCAAAAAGAAGTTGTAAAACCGCATGGGATGATCCTGACAACCGGACCGACTGGATCAGGAAAAACCACCACTCTGTATGCGCTTATTAATAAGCTTAATCTTCCGGGAGTAAAAATAATTACCATAGAAGATCCTATTGAATATGAGGTAAAAAATATTTCACAGACGCAGATTGAAAAAAGCCGAGGATATACTTTCGCTAACGGGCTTAGGGCGATTGTGCGCCAGGATCCCGATGTAATTCTGGTAGGTGAAATCCGCGATGACGAAACGGCTGATATTTCCGTGAATGCGGCTCTTACCGGTCACTTGGTGCTTTCAACACTTCATACCAACAACGCTCCGGCTTCCATCCCGCGCTTCATTGAATTGGGAGTAAAATCAAATTTGATTTCATCTTCAGTCAATGCCTTTATAGCTCAGCGCTTGGTCCGCAAACTTTGCACTCATTGCCGTGAAGAGTATGTGCCAGCCAAAGAAACAATAGATTCAATTAAAAAAATATTAGCCATTATTTCTCCTAAGGCCAAAGTAGAAATTCCAAAAACAATTGAAAAACTTTATCGTCCGGTTGGCTGCGAAAAATGCCACGGAATAGGATTCAAAGGCCGCATTGGAATTTTTGAAGTTTTGACAATCACGGAATCGATTGAAAAATTGATTTTAGAAATGGGCAGTGAAAGGGAAATAACCCAAGCTGCGCTGGAAGACGGCATGATCACTATGGCTCAAGACGGAATTCTAAAAGCAGTTGAAGGGTTGACTTCAATGGAAGAAGTTTGGAGCGCAACAGGACAAACAGATTTCTTGGAAGACATATATGCGAAACTTATGGATCAATCTTTGTCGCGCGCTATTGATATTTCAGAAAAGGATATGGAAGAAGTTTCAAAACATATGAATTCCATTGAAGAGCTGGGCCAATTTATTCAAAGCGCCAATCAAAAAGAATCAGCCAAATATATTTTTGCCAGCAGCTTGCTTTTGAATGTCGGCGACATTCATATTGAACCGGAAGAAAAAGCCGTAAAAATTCGCTATCGTATGGATGGAATTCTGCAAACGATTGCCGAAATTCCCATAACTGAATACCCAAGCCTTTTGGGTAATATTAAATTTTTAAGCGGCTTTTCTTCGGAAGTCAGAGGCGGAGTTTTGGACAGCCGTTTTGCAATAGCTCTGGAAAAACCTTACAAAAACATAACAGAAAAAAAAGTAGACGTGCGTGTCTCGGTAATTTTGGGAGGCTATGGGGAAACAGTCGTGATGCGTCTTCTCAATAAGTCAGCCGTAGCCTTGGAACTTGAAAAATTGGGAATCCGCAAACAAAACTTGGAAAAAATTATTCACGAAACAGGCAAACCGAATGGCGTATTTTTAAACACCGGTCCGACTGGCTCTGGCAAAACCACGACACTCTATAGCATTTTGAAAATTCTCAATAAGCCGGAAGTCAAAATCATCAGTGTTGAAGATCCGATAGAATACCAACTGGAAGGAATCCTGCAGACGCCCGTCAATGACAAGGAAGGATATAATTTTGCCACTGCTCTTCGCGCGCTTCTACGTCAGAATCCAGACATCATGATGATCGGTGAAATCCGTGATGAAGAAACAGCCAATATTGCCGTGCAAGCCGCTCTCACCGGTCACTCAATTCTCTCAACTCTTCACACAAACAGTGCAGCCGGAGGAGTTCAGCGCTTGATCAATATGGGCGTGCGCACAGATGATATTGCCACAGCCATGAATGCTCTCATGGCGCAGCGCTTGGTTAGAAAGCTTTGCGATTGCAAAACTGAAAGAAAAATGACAGAAGAGGAAAAGACAATGGTCCAAGAAAAGCTCAAAAATATTTCCGAGAAATCCGGAGTTCAAATTCCGCAGACTGATTCAGTCTATGAACCCAAGGGTTGTGAAAAATGCAACAAGATCGGCTACAAAGGACGCACAACAATCAGCGAAATTTTTGTAATTGATCGCAACATCGAGGATCTTATTATGCAAAACGCGTCAACAACGCAACTCCAGGACAAAGCCGTTGAAAACGGCATGATCACCATGGAACAAGACGGAATTTTGAAAGTTCTCGAAGGCGAAACGACATTTGATGAAGTGGATCGGGTAGTCTAGATAGCTTTTAGCTTAATTAGCTTCGTTAGCTTTATTAGGGAATACAGAAAATACAAAAATCTTTTTTTCGGCAAATTTAAAAGGCAGGGATCTTTCAATCACCTGCCTTTTATTTTTTTAATAGTATGGCGTTTCTTTATTCAGGAACCATACAAAGTCCCTCTTTAACTCTGAACCATTCTGTTCGCTCTGTATTTCTGACAATAGTAAACCCTTGTTCTTTCGCGAATTTTCTGGCATCCTTTATGTTATTTGCGATAACAAGAACATTTTCCTTTACATTAAATCCCAACCCACTGTCTCCAATAAATGTTAATTTGTAGGCCTTTAACATTGCATGAACTCCTTTCATGTTTTATTTTAAATCTTGTTTTTATTGATCTGTAGACAAGTCCCAAAAGACGAGGTCCCTCGGGGAAGTAGCAGTGTCGAGGAACACCGCAGCCGAAACCGCAATGCCCATGTCTGGACAAAAAAGCTACCGAATTGAGGACAAAAGATAGGAGTCCCCAACTGCCTACAGGTCAATAAAAGCAAAGGGTGCAAGACATATAAATTTTAAGGCACTTTCAGCCCGACATGACAGTTTAGCATAGCTTTGTTTTTTTGTCAACCCTGCACTAATTTGGCGCTTAAATAAAGTAAATTTTTGATAATTTTAAAATTTTATTTTAAAAACTAATCTGGTTTAAATTTAATATATTTGATCTTGCGCCTTTGGCGCAACGCCAAACTAGTGCGGGGTTAACTGTATTTGTACGAAAAAAAATACCCAAAAAAGAGCCTACATGATATAATACGATTGGAGCTATATGATTGTTTCAACACAAATTCGCATGCCTCCTATGAGTTGGAGTTCGCGAAGCAAAAAATTCACCCTGTTAAATAATTTTTATTTTTTTTAGTTAAGCACTTCGTTTTATATTAGGTGTTTTATGAATAGATTAATTTTCGAATGTCCCGCTTTTGTAGCGCGGGTTTGTGAAGCAAAAAATTCACCCTGTTAAATAATTTTAAATTTTTTTATAATATAGTTATGCAATATGTTTATGTATTGCTTAGTAAAAAAGATGGACAGAAATATGCAGGTTATACAAAAAATTTAAAATTAAGATTTGAGCAACACAATAAAGGTCTGGTAGATTCTACAAAAGATAGAAGACCACTAAAACTAATTTATTATGAAGCTTGTTTAAATCAACAGGACGCAACAAAAAGAGAAAAATATTTAAAAACTTATCATGGTAAGATGTTCCTCAAAAAGAGGCTCAAATCTTATTTAACAGGGTAAATGATTACCAATTCTCACGAACAGGAAGACGATGTGGTTTTGGACACAACGCTTCGGCCACAACGTTTAAATGAATATGTCGGTCAGGAAAAAATTCGCAAAAATTTGCAGATGTTTTTGGACGCGGCCAAAAAAAGAGGCGAAGCCATTGAACATGTTTTGCTTTATGGTCCAGCAGGACTCGGCAAAACAACTTTGGCTCACATTATCGCCAATGAAATGGGAGTTAACATCAAAGTGACTTCGGGCCCGGCAATTGAAAGAGTTGGCGACTTGGGATCAATTCTCACGAACTTGCAGGATGGCGACGTGCTGTTTATTGATGAAATTCATCGTCTTAACAAATTGATTGAAGAGGTTTTGTATCCAGCCATGGAAGATTATAAATTGGACGTTATTATCGGCAAAGGTCCGTCGGCCAGAACTTTGCAATTGGATTTGCCGAAGTTTACTTTGATCGGAGCGACAACCAGACTGGGCTCAATTTCCAATCCGCTGCGCAATCGTTTCGGCGCAATTCATAAACTGGAATTTTATGATGACGATGAAATGAAAAAAATCATTCACCGCAGCGGCAAAATTTTGGGCGTTGAGCTTCATGACAGCGGAGCGCATGAAATTGCGCGTTCCAGCCGCAAAACGCCACGGGTAGGCAATCGTATGATCAAGCGCGTCAGAGATTTTGCGCAAATTCACGATCATAAGATCATTGATTCGGCGGTGGCGCGCGAAGCGCTCAATATGCTGGACGTGGATCATTTGGGACTCGAGCCGACCGATCGCCACATTTTGGAAACGATTATCAAAAAATTCAACGGCGGACCGGTGGGAGTTCAGACAATTGCGGCGGCAACTTCCGAAGAAGTGGAAACCATTGAAGATGTCTACGAGCCATTTCTAATTCAACTTGGATTTCTGGAACGCACGCCCCGTGGACGCATGGTGACGGAATTAGGCTACAAACACCTTGGTTATGCCGTGCCGGAAGAAAAACAAAGGAAACTGGTTTGATTTTGTGGTATAATATAAAGCAGCAATTTGAAGAATAAAATTAGATTTATAAAATAAAAAAGATGCTTACTCCAATTTTTCAAATTTTATACGGAATAATTTTTCTTATGATGGTTTTAATGAGTGGTTTTGTGATTTTTCACATAATTTATTATTCCTATGATCGCATATCAAAAGTAATCACTTTGGCCATATTTGTTCCGGTCGTGGCTCTTTTGCTGTTCACTAATCTCATTTCATTTTTTGCAATTTCTTGGGACAATATTTTCAGCGGGCTGCTTTGATGTTTTTGGTAATCATTTTAATTTTTATCACAACAAATGAACAACTTTTCAAAATTCCATTTTAAGGATCTTGAAAAAAACGAGACAATTATAAATGTTTTGCATCGCCATTGGTTTTATCTTTTGTTGCAATATATCATTGTAATTGCAGTCATGGTTATTTTTATGGCCGGAATATTTGTACTGCCGGCATTATATCCTGATTTTCTAAAAGAATTGGATCCGGCATTGACGTCTTTTGGTATAAATTTTTTCATATTGGCGCTCTGGATCTATTCCTTCATGATTTGGATTGATTATTATTTTGATATCTGGATCATCACTTCTGAACGCATAATCAATATTGAACAGAAGGGATTGTTTTCAAGAAAGGCCAGCGAGCTTCGGTTCAGAAAAATTCAGGATGTGACCACGGAAGTTGTTGGATTTTTGCCGACAATTTTCAATTATGGAGATGTTAAAATCCAAACAGCCGGCGAGCAGAATGAATTTATTTTTCGCACCATTCCTGATCCATATATAATTAAAAATGTCATTATGGATCTGCAGAAAAAAAATGAGGGGCGCATTGGCGATAAATTGGAATCAATAATCAAGGACGAAATAGGGGGATAGATCGGCATATTTCAAAGTACGAGCTCAAAAAATCGAAAATCAACAAATTTTTCGCGGATCATCTCTTGCTCTGATCAAAAACTCAACATTTAGTGCTGGCACACAAAATTGTTCATAAAAACAAAAATGTTTTTTGCAAAGAATTTCCAAAAATCCCCAATCAATATGGGGATTAAAAAATTATTAAAATATCAAACAATATTGCTTCTATCAATATTGCTTCTTTTTATCTGGCCAGTCGTCGGCTGGGCAACTGACGGAAATTTGCTGATCACAGAAATCATGTATGATCCCGATGGTTCAGATACGCGCAGAGAATGGATTGAGATATACAACCAAACAGACCAACCCGTTGATTTGTCGGGATGGAAATTTTTTGAATCAGACACTAATCACGGACTGACTTTAATGCAAGGCAGCTTTGTTTTGCCGGCTTACGGATATGTCGTAATTGCTGAAAATGCAACAAAATTTTTGGAAGAATATGCCGGATTTTCCGGCAACTTGCTAGACAGCTCTTTTTCACTCAGCAACGAAGGCGAAGAATTGGCTATAAAAAATAAGACTGGTGAAATTGTTGCGCAGGCCAGCTATTCAAAAGATTCCGGAGGAAATGATAATGGATTTTCTCTTGAATTGGATGAAGATGGTTTTTGGAGACAGAGTTATGTTTTGTTGGGAACGCCGGGAGAAGAAAATTCCGTTGAAAATAAAGAAGATACAGAAGATGTAGAAGATGGGGAAGATACGGAAGACACGGAAAATGATGAAGAGCCAATGCCGGAAGAAGAAAAAATATGTGAAAATATTGAACTCGCGGAAATTTTTCCGTTCAAAGAAGAGTATGTGAAAGTTTTAAACAAAGAAAATGTAGATTGCAATCTCAAAGGCTGGAGCATTGTTGATGGCATGGGTTATGATCCGGATGATGAAAAACTGAAAAATAAGAAATGGAACTATCATCGAAATGAATTCGCAGCTGATGAAATAATTGAAGCGGGCGGAGAAGCCTATTTCAGAGGCAATCTGTTTTTGAATGATACAGATGACGTAGTCAAGCTTTTTAATGCTCAAAAATTAAAAATACAGGATGTTTCCTATGAAAAAGCGCAATCACACAAAAAATTTGCCTATGTTTTTAATGGAAAAAAATGGGCATGGGACAGTGAGCCGGAAAATGATTCAAAAAACGATCTGAAAATAAAAATTGATGTTGATAAAAATATTTTTGTTAATGTCTTTGCTGATTTTGAAATTTTAAAAACCAAGAAAAAAGCCAAAATTACTTGGAATTTCGGAGATGGACACAGAAGCTATCTTAAAAAAACCCGGCATAAATACGAGAAAACCGGAAAATATGCAGCCAGTGTCAAATATCGGGTTGGCAAAGAAAGTGCGACAAAAAATTTTACGGTTGAAGTCATTGATTTTCCGCATCCAAAAGTCTCCATTGTTTCCATAAACGCCAATCCTGAAGGCAAAGACTCTGAAAATGAAACAATAACAATTCAAAATAAATCCAAGAAGAAGATAAATCTTTTCGGTTGGAGCATTGCGACTGGCTGGAAAAAGTTAATCAATCATCCCGTTTTGGATAATTTCGAAATTCAGTCCGGAAAAAGTAGAGAACTTACACGCGAATTCTCAAGGTTTACGTTAAACAATAAAAAAGCGGAAATTGAACTAAGGTATCCGGATGGAAAAACTGCATACAAAATGAAATATAAAAAAGAAGATGGCATTAAGGAAGGGGAAGTGTATGAAAAAGAAAAAGGAGGATGGAACTGGACCCCGGTTAAATCCCCGACACGTCGTGGTCCTGTTTCGCAGGAATTTAACTGGGTAAACAATAAGCAAGAACCAGCGAATAATGATCAGGATTCAGTAAATAATAAGCAAAGTAATACAGGGGAAGAAGAAATGGTGAAAGAAGACGTTGAAATAGTCATCAAGAAAAAAGAGGTGCCGGCTTTGCTGGCGGTTAATAATAAATACTTGGCGAAAATGGAATTTTCGAGCGTAGAGCCGCGAGTTCTGGGCGCGGAAACAATTCGGGAAGTTGACGGCATTTATCATTTCACGCCGCAATATCCAAAGCAAGAACATTACGCAGTTACTTTTTTGAAAAATATTTTTACAATAATAAATACGAGAATAAATCTAATGTTTAATTTCTTTTTAAATTAATAATATCAACAAAAAAAGCCCACCTTTGCTTGAATAAGCTGGGGCAGGCCAGGCGGGATAAATTGTTTTTTGTTCCCTTTTCTAGGCTGATAATTTATCTATCAGCCCAAGAAAGTCTCCAATAAGGTATTTTTTTTCTTCTGGAACATAGGCATGTGACGCGTTAGCTAAATAATAGAATTCAAACTTTTCTCCTAAACTGAAATACCTCATTTCTGAGCTTAAGATCTTTTCGTATTTAGAGATAATCTTTTTAGGAATCCAAGTAGAAAACAGGTTTAAAATAAAATGTAGCTTATCCCATTTTTCTGCCATTTTTCATCTCCTTTCTTTTCTGTTTGAAAAAATAATAAATTATTTATGCCAATTTGGCCTTTTTTAAAAAAACTAAATCCACGTCATTTACTACAACATTTAGCAGGAACTTATTACAATAATCTATAAAAAACAAAAACAGCTTTTTGAAAAGCTGTTTTTGAATTTAGTTACCCATAATTTTGAATTTAATTCTCCAATAAAATCATTTTTCAAAAATGATTTTAACAAGAGAGGCAAGAGATATGCATTGCATCTCTCTTGCCGTTGTTAAATTTTGAAAATCTCGAGTAGTCTTTCTTCTAACTCATCGTTTTCACAATACTTGTAAAAGTCTTTTTTATTTAAGACACTATTGGCACCTGCTTTGATGCCTAAATCGTTTTGTTCATCTTCCGATGAAAACATTACGATTTTTGTCACAATGCCTATTTTTCGCATTCTGGAAACAACTTCGTGTCCATGTGTTTCTCTGAGGTTGCCATCCATCAAAATAATATCGAAATCATTTTCAGAGATTAACAACATTGCTTCCTCTTCGTTTTCAGCGAAAGAAAATTCAGCTGAGACATCTTCGAACATCCAATCTACCAACGGATAATCATCATCAATAAGCAGTACTTTCATAAAAATCCTCCTCAGAATTTTTTTAATTGTTTTTTAAAATAACTTTTCTCCAATGAAACCATAAAATATTTATGATTTCGACAAGAGAGGCAAGAGGTATGCATTGCATCTCTCTTGCCGGGTTCATAGCCCATCAGATGCCTTCAGAATTTTTTCAATTTCTTTAAGACATCTACTATTCTCGAGGTACACGTCGAATTTTAACGTTACTATAAAAGTAATAAGAGCTTCTATTTTAGAACACGAACCCTCCTCTTTACTTACTTCGCACACGCAATCAATGATTTTGACCCCATGTATTTTCAGATCTTGAATTTTAGCTAATCTTTCGGGACCTTTTACTTCAATTGTTAATTTCATAGCATCCTCCTTGTTTATTGTATCTGATTTTTTATAAAGAACTTTTCCCTTAGAAAATTACTACCCGATGTAATAATTTTCACAAGAGAGGCAAGAGATATGCATTGCATCTCTCTTGCCAGATTATTCATCTGTTTCTGGTTATTCTAACCAGGATGAAAGGGTTTGTTTTATTGTTAACATTTTCAAAATTATAATTTGCATCGCGACACAGCATGTTTCCCATTATCTTTCGCAGTTTCTGATTGCTTTTCCTCACTTTCTTTGCTTGTCTGTTACGAATTGACCTCTCAAGTGCCATTGACATATATTCATGCTCTATCTCCTCTTCAACAACAATTCCGCATGCTTCCGACCAATTTCTGTTTTTTTCAAATTCTATTCTTTTTGCTGCTAATTCATCTCTTTTTTTCATGTGTTCAAACGCTTCTTTATCGGTAACTTTGTAAAACATAATTGGCCTCCTTTTTGGCTAAGTTGAGTTAAGTTGAATTTTGAAATTGTTTTTATAAAGAACTTTTGTTAAGTGACTGTTTTGCTTTGTCATCTTAACAGGCTAGTATAGCATGGAATTGCGGTAATGTCAATTATAGTGCCTTAAAAAATAGCAATAAAATGGCTAAAATAAGGCAATATATAATATTGTAGTCAGAATTATTGACATTTTGGCTAATAAGGAATATAATATATTTATGGAACTTGAAACGATTTTGCAACATCTGGGACTTAATGAAAAACAGGCCAAAGTGTATTTGGCGCTTTTGCAAATGGGCAAAGGCTCAGTGCCGGCGATTTCCATTAAAGCAGGCACAAAAAGGCCGACAACCTACTTGCTTTTGGAAGAACTCCGTATGCAGGGTTTGGTTATGCTATTGCCCAAAAAGGGAAAAGTTTTGTATTCAGCCAATTCGCCGCATGAACTTTGGGAAAAGCAGAGAGAAAAAGAGCAGATGATCAGACAAAATATGCCGGAACTTATGGCCATGTTTAATACTCAAAAGGAAAAACCAAAGGTAACCTACTACCAAGGCGAACGAAATGTGGTGGATTTATACAATAAAGAAATATTTGTGCAGCCGGAGCTGGATATTTTTGGTTCAATCGAAGCGCTTGGCGGGATTTATGAAAAAATAGAATATAATCTAAAAAAGGCAGAAGAACAGAAAACAAAAATAAGAGAATTGCTTCAATCAGACGAAAAATCAATTGAATATTCCAAAAAACATTTTTCCGAATTTCATCAAGTGAAATTGGCGTCCAAGGAACTGAAATTTCCAACTGACAACATTATTTTCGGCAATAAACTGGCCATTTTTTCCTATAAAGATGAACCCATGGCGGTCGTGATTGAAAGTAGCGATGTGGTTGCAACATATAAATCAATGTTTGAGCTGGTGTGGAATTCGTTGCCGGAAATCAAAATTAAGTAATTTTTTAAAATAAAACAATATGGCCTTGTCTCAATATCATCAAAAATATTCAAATTACTCGGAAGAAGAAATACAAAAAAGAGCAGACGAAAAAGAAGCAGAACTCAAAAGCATATTTGAAAAAGTTTCCTTGAAAACTGAAAGTGAAATCATAAAATTAGCCGTAATGGGAAGTGGCGATAAGAGGTTTGCAAAACATCACAAAAGAATATTTGAGAAATTTGTGCAAAAGCCGGTAGAGGTTACAACTTTTGATATTACAACCGAACATCTTGAAGGAGAAGAAAGAATTATCCAACACGATTGCACAAAGACTTTACCAAATGCTCCCTATGACATCACTTATGTTCACGTTCTCCTTATATTTATTGAAACGAAAAAACAATGGGATGTTATAGAAAATTCCTACGATGCCTTAAAAAGGGGCGGCATTGCAATCCACGTTTTTGATAAAGGGGATTATTCTACTAATGAAAAAATGCTGGCAGACGGATATTTCGCCGTGCCACTCAGGGAATATGAAAATAAGCTGAAAGAATTAAACATTGATTATTTTGAAGTGCCTGTTAAATATGGTCTTGCGCTTGTTTTGGTAAAAAGTTAATTTCAATTTTTTAATAATATGATTAGCGAAGAACAAGAAACATATAGTAGCGAAGTTAAAAAAAACGGCGCAGAAAAATCTGAGATTGAAGAAAGCTGTATAGCAAAAAAAGAAAAAAGACTCGGAGAGATAGAAAAAGAACTGGCCACTATCACTAGCGGTAAGTATATTTGCTACAATGATTTGGAAAAATATGGAGAAAACTTTAAAGTAGCAATGCGAAGAATGAAGGAATCTGATATTTCAATAACGCAAGAAACCAAAGACAAGATTTATAATGAGACGGTTGTTGAAAAACATAAGTATGCGCTAGAGGAAAACAAAAAATTTGATCTTTTGAAAATTGAAAAAATGGTTCTAGAAAATGTCGGTCAAAATGATTCCAGACTTATGAAAAGGCTTTTTCCGCAAAAATCTGAAAGTATTTCCGGAAAAGTATTTTTGGAAACATTGAGAAAATTATGTCTTTCAAAAAATGTCCAAATTCCTATAAACGAGAGAATAACGATTATGAGAGAAGCCATGGAATATTTCAGTGAAGAAGAAAAATTGGATTATTCAGTGGCGCATGCTACCGGTTCGGATGCATTAAGATTGATTATTGATAGGGGTAAAATTATTCAAGGAGGAACAGGGGAGCATGGTGAAGCTGCGGGACAATCTCGCGGAGGAAGACAGCAGGGTGTTTCTGTGGCTGAAATGGATCACAAAATGGCTGATTATGTCGAGCTTTTTTATGCAAAAACAGCGGCGAATAAGGAAACTACAAGAAATATTCTAAAAATAGATGCTGATGTTATTGATAATAAAACATTGGCTCAAGATTTTGTCGAAATGTGTCTTGACCATGTGGAAGTTGATAAGTTATTAGAGATAATTTCTAGGGAAGATGGAAAAAAAGTTGAAGATATAAGGCTGAAAATTGCAGAAGAATCTCAAAAAACTCCGGATAAAATTAATCGTGAAGATTTAAAGAAAAGCAAGCTAATAAGAAAAATGCTTCTTTTTTCAATGAAAAATGTGACAGGCAGAAAACACTATATGACAGAAATGAGAGCCAAGCGCGATTATGAAGCCGTTGAGAATCTTATTAAAATATGCGAAGAATGCAAAGAGGGAGAATTTCCAAAAATAGAATATGACGGAAAATCATACCAGGATCCGAATGAAATTATAGGATTAAGGATAAGAAATTTAGGAGATAAAGACGGCATTGAAAAAAAGATGCTGCTGGATCTCAAAGATGAGTATGAATATTGGCTAAATCCGCATTTTGACAGCGAAAGTAATAAAATGATACCACCAAAATATACGCGCGAAGAACTTCAAGCTGGAATCAAGGAAATTTTAGGTGAATATGCTAACTGGATAAAAAAAGGAGAAACTTTTGATAGCCTGAAAAAAATTCATATTTTTGAAAGTGATTCAGAAGAAGACAAGGAGAAAAAAAGAAAAAGATTTAGAGAATTGGCCAATCAATTCCCCTGCATTCTGGTCATTGAGGGAGGAGAATACAAAAAGGATGGTGCAACATTTACTGCCAGAAAAGGTAGCAGGCCAGTACCATTTTTCCAAGTAGAAGAAAGAATAATGAGCGACATTCCTTTGGGCAATGTTAGCGAGATTGTGATTCCAAGATCAAAAAATGATGAAGTTAAAAAATGGCTGGAAGCATCAGGAATTAAAAAAGAAAAAGCACCGCGCATCGTTGCCTTTGAATATTTCGAAATTAAAAGACTGCTTAATCACCAGCTGAAAAGTGAAGCTGCAAATTAGATATTTTGAGAATATTTCCTTGTAACAAAAATTTTTCAGTGGTAGCATTAAATCATTAAGTATCTAGTAGATGGTATTTGGCATCTGGTATTTATTTTTTTATACAAAATACAAGATACGAAATACTTTATACGAAATTTATGTCGGGACACAGTCATTGGGCGGGGATTAAACAAAGAAAGGGCGTGAATGATGCCAAGAAGGCGAGCGTGTTTACCAAATACGGCCGACTGATTTCAATTGCGGCCAAACAGGGTGGCGGCAATCCGGAGCATAATTTTTC
>Ga0116157_10000210_pt1 | contig 65233 bp, 62 predicted proteins | sample AD_UKC048_MetaG_FD_89882 | JGI IMG/M metagenome (GOLD analysis project Ga0116157, IMG submission 89882) | Active sludge microbial communities of municipal wastewater-treating anaerobic digesters from USA - AD_UKC048_MetaG | ecosystem: Engineered > Bioreactor > Anaerobic > Digestate | place: USA... | reverse complement strand
CGCTATATGGATTATGACAATTGTGAGAAGGAATACCGCATCTATGATGGCAAATGTTACTCAGCTATGACCTGTTATGGTGAAAATGGTGAGGTGGTTTACAGTTTTGACAACATTCCCGATGAGGGCAACTTCGAGGGTTTCACTCTGCCCTGTCCCTAGAAAGGGTTAATTATCATGAGAAAACATTATGCCTCTTTCGTATTGGTGGCACTAATATTCCTGCTGGTTCTGACTGCCTGCAAGAGCAGCGCAACCCTCACTCCCTCTCCTGAGCCTTCCCCTTCGCCCACCGCAACGCTCCTGCCGACAGCTACTGCGACCTCAGAACCGACTGAAACACCCAGCCCCACTGCCACCCCGACCACTGCCCCGACCCCAACGGAGACCCTGCTGCCTTTTGCCGGCTTCAGAGATTTCTTCCGTTTGTTTCGCACCTGGTACGCGGGCGATCAGACTTACTTTTACTTCCTTAACGCGGGCATTAAAGACAAACTATATGCCACCGCGGATGAATTTGAGCTGGATTGCCAGGCTGACCCCAAATTCCCGGTTCAAATGATCTGCATTTACGATGGTGTAATTGAAGGACGAACAATGATGGATTTTCGCTTCTTCACAGACCAAGCCCGCACAGTGCAGGTGTTTGACGCCCGCTACGACGCCGATTTGGTGGACGACACCATCTATCACCATCAATACGACTGCCCTGACCGCGGTAAAAACGTCGAGTGCAACTCGGAATATCGCCTTTACGACGGTATTTGTTACTATGCCCATACCTGCTACGATGCTTGTGGGCTTTATTACTCCAAGGATAATCTCCCGGAAGTGTATAATGAATTCCAGGGTTTTACGACCCCGTGTGATTGAGTAACAACTGCGATGAATAATAAAAATATCATTCTCCTGGCTCTTTTAGTTGCCCTGGTTTTGGGGGCATGCGGACCCCGTGTGGACTTCGCGGCGACCGAAACTGCCAGCATCACGGACACCCCTACCATCACACCTACGCCTACCATCACACCTACGCCTACCGCCACACCCACCCCAACCCCCACTGAGACCCCGACCCCCACGCCAACTCCCACGGAGACGCCGACCCCCACGGAAACTGCTATACCAACCGACACCCCAACACCCACCTGGCAACCAAACCCTTACCTGATCTGGCCAAAGGCCACTTTTACCCAGTGGGATGTTTGGTGGGCTGGTGACAATTGGTGCTCTGAACGAGGCACGAACGTTAGTTGTGAAATTGAATACCGCAACTACAGCGGTCAGTGCCTGGTGGGGATGAGTTGTTTCGATGCCTGTGGTGAATTTTACGGTGTGAACACGATTAAATACGGCACTGGCAGTTATACTTTCAGCGGACCTTGCTACTAATGATGAAGAGAATTACTTTAATCTTATTGGTTTTGTTGCTCCTCGCAGGGTGCGGCGCAAAAGCCACCCCAGAACCAACACCCACCCCAACTGAAGTGCCGACTGCGACCGCTACTGACACACCCACTCAGACGCTTACGCTAACCCCGACGCTTACACCAACGGAAACACCAACTGAAACCCCGACACCCAGCCAAACTCCCACTGAAACCCTCACACCTACCCCCGAACTGACTGCCCGATTGATCTGGCCGCGAGCCTGGTTTTCACCGGCGAATGTCACCTGGCGCAACTTTACCTGCCCCCTTGAAGGGGAATCGCTGAATTGCGAATTTGAGTATAGGAAAGATAGCCAGGGATGCTACGTTGGCGCAAGCTGCTTTGACGCTTGCGGCTGGTTTTACTCAGTCAACACTATTCCACCGGGTGTGGAAGAGTTTTCAGGTCCTTGCTGGTAGGGTCTAAACACCCACCTTTTTAGTACTTATAAATCCCACCGCCAATGAACTCACGGATCACGGAATTCTCGGGCACGATGCTGTCATCTTCAACCGCATCGATTTCCTGGAATAGCGCGTTTACCCTGTCTGCCCGCTCCCATGCATCCCTCCTCAAAGGATCATCCTTGTATTCTTCCGCCCAACGGGCAAAAGACGCGCCCAACTTTGCCTTATAAAGCGGCAGTTCGTAGGGCATGGCGCTGTTGACGATTGTATCGGTGGAGTTGATGTAAGGGATGATGTGTCGCAGCTCGCTTGAGCGGACGTAGTGCCAGTGGAGCAGCGTCTGGGTGGGGTCGTAAGCCCGGTGGGAAGCGTCGCGCAGCATGCGCCGCATCAGGCGCACGTCCGTCCAGCGGGCGTAGTGGCCCTGGTTGTCCTTCAGTTGCAGCAGCGGCTCGATGTAAAGCTTGAACTTCCACTCATCTGGAATGTCTTCTGTCATCTCAGGGTAAAGCCCATGCAGGCTGTCGACCAGAATAATTTCCTTCTCGCCGAGTTTCATCGGAGTATGATCAGGCACGCTCCTGCCAGTTTTAAAATCGTAGAAAGGAATACGTATCTCGCGTCCCTCGAAGAGATCGCTCAGGTTTTGATTGATCAGCTTCATGTTGAGCGCTTGAGGGGTCTCAAAGTCATAATCGCCGAACTCATCCTTGGGATGCATATCGAGGTCATAGAAGTAGTGATCAATGTTCAGGGTGATTAGCTTAAAGCCAAACTCAGCCAGGTGTTCGGCAATCTTGATCGTGGTGGTGGTCTTGCCACTGGAAGATGGACCTGCCACGAACACCATGCGGACTTCATCGCGCCGGTCGAGGATCATGTTGGCGGCGTTTTCAACGTCCTCATGATAGGCAGCTTCAGCCGCGGTCACGATCTCGTGCAGGCGGTCATGCCGGATGGCTTCGTTTAGCAGTGTGGTGGTATGGACGTTATGAGAGCATGCCCAGTCCAGCGTCTGCCAGAGTTTTGGCCAGGGGATATTCCCGGATGGCATACGGTCGCGATCAGTGCGCTTTTCGCGCTGACGGGCACGTTCTTCGCGGTATAGGATGTAAGCCTTGGCGACCTTGGCACGACCGTTCTCGATCAGCACCTTCTCGACCATGTCCTGGATCTGCTCAATACTTGGTATCTCGCCTGCAGGAGTCGTTGCCTCTAATTGGGCGATCACCTGGGCAGCCAGCGCCTCCGAAGCAGCGCGGTCACGCCCTCCAACGGCTACAGCTGCCCGGTAAATGGCGTTGGTGATCCGCTCCGGGGTGAAGGGCACGACGGTACCATCTCGTTTGATTACTTGGGTGAGTTTTGTCATCAGAACCTCCAATGAGTTCCAGTTTTCCAGCTGCGTTAATAATTAGATTATAGCATCTCGATTCCGGTCCTGCACATGCAAGGTTTTATCGATTCGTCCTCAGATAATTAGAATCATTAAAGGATTAACAAAACGCTTATGCGCAACGAGGAAAAATGCTCTGGCTGGATGTTATAATGCACTTCCGAATAATTAATAGAAACGAGATAATATGGCAAAAACCAGCGTTCCATGTCCCCAATGCCGTCAGCCTATCACCATTGAACTGACCAGGCTGTTTGATACCAACACCGATCCTGAAGCAAAGCAAAAGCTGCTCTCAGGCTCTGCCAATTACTTCCAGTGCCAGGTCTGTGGTGCGCAGGGTGTCTACCCCACCCCGATCGTCTACCACGATCCCGAAAAAGAACTGCTACTAACCTTTTTCCCGCCTGATCTGCGCACGCCGGTCAACGAGCAGGAGCGCGTTTTGGGTCCGATGATCAAAAAAGCCATGGATGACCTCCCTCCCGAAAAGCGCAAATCCTACCTCTTCCGCCCGCAAACCATGCTGACGCAACAGCGCCTGTTCGAAACAATCCTCGAAGCAGATGGGATCACCCCTGAGATGATCAAAGCACAACAGGAAAAACTGCACCTCTTACAGCAATTGCTGGGCGCCAGCGCCGAAGGCTTGCCGGAAATGATCCGCCAGAACGACGAGAAGATCGACGAAGAAGTCTTCATGCTCCTCAACCGCCTGGGGCAGGCTTCGGCCTCTGCCGGCGATCGCCAAAGCCTGGTAGCTTTGGATGCCCTCCAAAAGGCGCTGATTGAACATTCTACGCTTGGAAAAAACGCTGCGTTGGAAGCCGCTGAGACCCAGGAAGCTATGAAAGAGCTGCAGGATCTGAGCAAAACCGGCATCACCCGTGAAAACCTGTTGGATCTCCTGATCAATAGCGCCAACTCAGACATCCGCCTGACAACCATTTCCTCCATGGCACGCGGTGGGCTGGACTACACCTTCTTCCAGCTTCTGTCCGATAAAATCGAAGCGAGTGCTGGCGAAGAGAAGGTGCAGCTCGAGTCCCTGCGTGAGCGCCTGCTGACCATTACCCAGGCGATTGATGAAGCCATGAAAGCTCAGCTTGAGGAAGCCCGCCAACTCGTAAACGAACTTCTGGCAGCCGAAGACGTTGAGAAAGCCACACAGGAAGCCCTGCCTCGCTTCAGCCAGGCAGTCGCGGAAGTGATCAACCAGGAAGCCCAGGCCGCTCAGGCTGCCAAAGACGAAGCCAAGCTGCGCAAACTGAGCCAGATCATCAACGTCATCCAGACCGCCGATAGCTCCAACGCTCACCTCGGGTTGATTGACGCCCTGCTGCAGGAAGAAAGCCCTGAGAATCGCGCGCAAATGCTGGAGGAATCCGGCGAGCTTATCAATGACGAGTTCATGCAGCTGCTGGGAGGGTTGATCGGCCAGATGGAACAGCAGGGCGATCAGCCGGAAACACTCGAACGGGTGAGAGAACTCAACCGGGAAATCCTGCGCTTCACAATGAAACGCAACCTGCAAAACAGTTAATCAGAATTAATGCGGCTCGTTTTGCAGCCGCAATCCATGACCCCGAACGGTGACAATGTAATCGTAATCGGGGTCTATTTGATTAAGGCGGTCGCGCAGGCGCCTGAGCAGCGCGTCAAAAGCCTGTTCGGTCACCCAGCGAGTATCTTCCTCCCAGACTGCCTCAATTAACGCCTCACGGCTGACGACCTCGCCTGAATTTTCAACCAACAAAGCCAATAAATTGAACTGCTGCGCCGATAGCGGCGGATCCAATTCAACGCCGCGAACCCAAACACGCTTCGATGCGCTTTCAAGACGAAGATTGAACATTTGCCCCAACTCCGGGGGTAAATCGCTCAGCGGTAAGGTGGCATCGGAACTCAGGAAAAGGAAGGTTTGCGTCAGGGCGATCTGGATTTCGTCGGCTTCCACCAGTTTCAACTCGGCCGAAACGGGCTGGTTATTAACAAACGTGCCATTTTTGCTGCCCAAATCCTCCAGGAGGATCCCCTTCCCAGTGTTGGTGATGCGGGCATGCTGCCGGGAGACCTGGCGGTCCGGGATCACGATGTCACACCCCCCATCACGCCCGATCAGCAGTTGGCCTTTCAAAACCCACTGCTGCCCATTGAGCGGACCTTCAGTTGCTATCAGGACTGGATCTTCCATTTTCCACGCTTACCATTTCAGACTATAATTCACCATTATAATGCAAACAGGCTGCTCAAACCTCACGCCGTAAGAGATCGCAGCCGCAGTCGGTAAGAGAGAACAAGGTCATGCCTTTTCAGACACGCATTGGCGCCGTGCTTCATGAGCGCTATGAAATTGAACGCATCATCGGTCAGGGTGGATATGGCTTTATTTACCTTGCCCAGGATCAACGCCTGGCTGGCAGGTATTGCGCGGTTAAGCAAGTGAGCTATGACCCCACTTTTCCACCAGCCATGCTGCAGGAAGCCCGCGACCAGTTTATGCGCGAAGCAACCGTTTTGGCACGGCTGGATCACCCCAACATGCCGAAAGTTTCCGACTTTTTCTCAATTGAGGACAACGATTTCCTTGTCATGGACTTTGTACCCGGGGATGATCTGCGCGCGCTCCTGGCTAAGGCAGAAAATAGCGACAAATTCCTGCAGGAATCAGAGGTTTTGGGCTGGGCATTACAGATCGGCGACGCCCTGACGTATCTCCACACCCAGGATCCTCCCATCCTTCACCGCGACATCAAACCCTCCAACATCAAAGTAACCCCGAGCGGCTTGGTGAAACTGGTGGACTTTGGTTTAGTCAAACTCCTTGCGCCTGGTGAAGTGACCATCACCATCATGCAGGGTCAGGGCACAGCCCTCTACACGCCCCTTGAGCAGTACGGCGGCGAGAGCAGCCACACGGATGCCCGGGCCGACATCTACGCCTTTGCCTGTACGCTTTACCACCTGCTCACCAATACCCCGCCTGCCAACGTGCGCGACCGCTTCCTGAACCCCGAGAGCCTGGCTGCACCGCGCGTGCTCAACCCTGCCATCTCACCCAAAGTGGAAGATGCGATCCTGTGGGGCATGGCGCTGCATCCCAACGATCGCCCCAAAGAAGTGAGCGAATTCGTCAAGGCGCTCACCGGCGAGAGCACCAGCCGCCTGCGCCTACTGAGTGGTCATGCGGGGCGTGGCAGCAATGGGCAGCTTGGACCAGCCGAAACTCGCCTGGCCTGGATGGCGGCAGGGCTGACCTTCTTGAGCTTACTTCTCACGATTATTCACAACCTGTAGCCAGGAAACGGTTTGAGTATCCGGAAATCTGGCTTATTAGTTTCCTGATCTGTTTTTTAGATATTGGAAGGGGATTTCAATCCCTCAGCCCTTAGCCACCAGATTAGGGCGATGACCCAGCCGAACAACATACCGACTACGGTCATTTGAACGATGAACCAAGAGCTGCTTTGCTTGACCAATTCCACCAGGCTGTCGATGCCCAGGGTGAGCAGCAGATACGCCACCAATCCGCCGATCAGGGTGCAAAAACCCGAACGAAACGCCCAGCCAGACCCACCCCACCAACGGAACCCCACCAGGAACGCCGCGCCAAAACCCGCAATCAGGATCAACACGATCAGGAACCAGTCCATCATGCGTGGAAAACCGGTGGTGTTAGCTCCCGGTTCGGGGGTCTCGCTTGGAACCGGCGTCTGGGTGGCAGGGGGGGTAATCGTTGGGGTGGGTTGCACGGTGGGAGTTGGCGTGGGCATGATGACTTGCGCCAGACCACCTTGCGTGTTGAGCACCAGTGTACTCGAAACCATTGCTGGCTCACTGGCGGCTGTCACCTCGAAGATCCCGTCCCGATCGATGCGGTAGCTGATCGTGGCAAGACCGTCAATGGTTGTGGCTTCAGGCTGAGCGATGATGAGATCTTCTCCTGCCAGCCGTATCGTGAACCGCACAACCGTTCCATCAGGAACTGTGTGGTTATTCTTGTCGCACACCGGTCCAGCCTGAATGCGCACTGTTTCTCCCATCCGAAAAAGTGGTACGGGAGTGACAGGGACCGAAAAAGGCGCCTCAGGTGTGGGTGTCATTTCTGTAGTGGTCATTGAAGCGGTCAAAAGTGCGATCGGGATGACCTGGTCTGTAGTTGGGGCTGTCTGTTGACCGAGCTCGTAGCCCACAGTATTCAGGCTGACAGGGAGCGAACCAACTGGCTGGGCTTCTTGCATCAACACACGAGCTGCAATATCCAATGCTGCCTGGGTTTTGTCGTACAAGGCGTAGTATGCCGTCAGCTTCGCGATCTCGGTGCTGTCGAGATAATAAGGTTCGCCATACGATAAGACGATCACATTTTTGTTTTGAAGGAGGTCCACTCTCTCAGCCAGGAGACGTTTTAGGGCATAGGTCTGAGGCAGGTCTGGGTCAAGCCCCTGGAAGTTAAAAATGATCCACTTGGAACGCCGCAGATTGTCTATCATGAATGGATCTGAGGGTTCCGTGACTTGATCGAGGATCTCAGTCAGCTGAACAAAGCTGTAGGAACTGATGCGTGATTCCGAGAGCTGTCCGCTTCCTTTGCTACCATACAACCCGATTAGAGTAGTGGCAAAGGCGTTTGTGGACAGGTGATTCAGATTTTCACAGTTACTGCACTGCCTAAGGGAACGCGTGTCCGTGATAACTGTAATGTACTCGGAGTAGGATGGGGGTTGAGGAAGCAAACCGGCAAGAAATTCCCGTGAGGGAGCCACCAAAGTTACCCCTTCGCGGGCGGTTTTCAGACTTACAGACGCTGACTTACCAACAACTTCCAGATCCTCAGCGGGCGGCAAAACCCGCTCAGGGTTGAACTCGGGGTAGCGGGAAAGCTTTTCCGCCAGGATGCGCCTCACGGAGGCATCCACCTGCTGCGCAAAGACAGTGTCTTCCTGGTATTTGTCAGTAAAGGATTCCAGGGTTCGGAGAATGGTGGTAAAAGCATCCAAATCGTTCTTTGCCCGAAAATTGTCGAGATAAAGCAAATCGTTGCCTGCCAGGAAAGCAGTTCGTGCAATGTTGATCGGATCAAACTCACTGCCAGTGGGATCAAAGAAGAGCCGCACGGCACGACTTCCAAGACTATCGCTGATGGTCAATCCGCCAGCCTGGCGCCAGGTTGCGATCGGCTCCACGCTCAGCAACTGGGCTAGGGCAGCCTGGTCAAAACTGACCGGTTTGGTTGTCGCTCGAATGTTGCCTTGCAAACCCTGAAATCGGATGTGCGATACCATGAAACCATCTGCCTGTTTTTGCAGATCTTCCCCGCCTGCTACCGCCATGAATGGTGATAGTTCAATTTGTTTAAGCTGCTCGAGCGATTTTTGGATGGTGGACACTTCTTCGAGTGGTGGTCGGTCTGCGCCACCAAGCCCAGGGAAGTGCCGCGCAATCACACTCATCTGCCCCTCGCTGCCGCTGTGCAGCCCTGCAATGTAAGCCTGAGCCAGCAAGCCCACCCAGTACGGATCGCCGCCAAAGGTCTCGGTGCCCGCGTTTGCCGCCTGGAGGAGGTCGCTGGTGTCGACTACATCCAGGGAAGGTCCCAGGTACAGGTTGAATCCCAGGGCGGTCAGTTCCCGCCCCAAAGCCTGACCAACCTGCAGGGCGTTTTCCTCCGACCAGGTGGCGCCAATCGCCATCGGATTAGGCAGTTGGGTGAGGTCCTGCAGGAATTGATCTTGCTTTCCGGTGTCATCCTTTTGGGATATGCCAATGAAAAGTGGGATGTAAGCAGGGAGGTCTTGATCTCCAGACTGAGAACCATTGGGGTCAACCGCCGCCTGGCTTTTCTGCCAGGCTAGCTGTTGGAGTGTTTCGATCATTACCCTGGCTGAGCTCGCGGTGTCCGTGCCGCTAAAGTTATCGTGCGAGCTGCTGAGCACCACGCCCCCGACGTGATAATCCTGGATCAATTCTGCCAGGGGACCATCGGATGGGATATCTGATCCATCGAAGGTGATTAAAAATAGCTGCCCGATTTTTTCAGCCGGCGTCATCTCGGCCATCAGAGCGTCAACACTGCTCTGAGCGATAACTGGATCTGCGGGGAATATCAATGCCAGCGGCTGCAAAAGCAAAGCCAGCGCGAGCGCAAGCAACAGCAGCCGGCGGACTTTCACCTTATCCCTCCAGGATCTGGCGAGCACGAGCAGGATCGTTACAAATGATCATGTCCACGCCCAAAGATTTCATGCGTCGCAGGTCCTCTGGCGCATCCACGGTCCAAACATTTACTTTTTGTCCAATTTTATGCCTGGCTTGCACCATTCTGGTTGAAACATCCCGATAGTACGGATGCAAGTCATCCGCCTTAAAACGCCGCCCTAACAACCCGCGCATCGGCAAGCCAAGCACCCCTGGCAAGGTTAGCAACCCGGTTCTGATTTCAGGTGCAAGTGATTTTACACGTGGGAGATTGCGGGCATTGAAAGAAGAAAACAAGACGGAATCGCTGATACCATGCTTTTTTACCATTGCAACCACGAGTTCGGGGAGTTGATCTTTGGGGGTTTGGTAATTTTTGAGCTCGACATTGATCAGAAATTTGCCGCCAAACTCGGAGAAAACCTCATCCAGTAAGGGAATGGGTTCACCCTTGAATTTCAGGTCATACCAACTACCAGCGTCCAGCTCACGCAGGGCAGCAAAAGGCATATCGCTAACTTTGCCATTCCCATTGCTAGTGCGTTCCAGCGTGTCATCATGAATGACAACCAGATTTTTGTCAGCCGAGAGCATGACATCCAGCTCAATGCCGTCTGCTCCATTTTCCAGAGCGAGGCGAAATGCCGCAAGCGTGTTTTCCGGTGAATTCGCAGAATCCCCACGATGGGCAACAATAAGCGGTATGAAATGAGTGCTTTTTGACATAAGCGCAATTATAGCATGCACAGCTTTTCCACAGCAGGTTATAATCCGTCCATCATGCCGACCACAGAATCCTCTCTTACTTCAGTCAATAGCCTCCTCGGGCTCAACCTGGATGGCGAGCGGTTGTTGATTGTGTATGGCAGCCCATCAGGCAGGGTCCAGGAAAGGCTCTCCGTGAGCATCCCTGCCAGCAAGAGTTTTCCATCAATACTCGAGCATGTTACCTCCACAGCCGACCGCCTGCTGATGATCACGCAAGCCCAACGCCTGCCCCTGCCAGACTGTGTTTCGGTTTCGGTCACCGGGAATTACGATGCCCTTAGCGGCACGCTTGAAAACTCTCCGGATTTCCCGGAGTGGAAATCGGAGCCGCTGAAATCCCAACTTGGGCTAAGGTTCAACCTGCCAATTTTCGTCGAGCAGCGCGCTAACGCGGGCTTGATTGCTGAGATGCTTTTTGGCGCAGGGGATACTGGCGGTAGCCAAATGTACCTGAGTTTCAGCCCAATATTACGCGCGAGTTTTTCGCTCAATGGGGTTCTCTACCAGAGTCTCGCGGGAAGCGCCGGCGGAATCGGCAGAATCTTTGTTTCAGACACGCCCGATCCACGCCTGAACCGGCCGTTAACCTTAAACGATTTTGTTTGCCTTAACGGATTAGCCTTCCAGGCACTCCGCCTGCAGCCTTCGCATTGGGATCTCGCCACCACAGGCAGCCAGGTGCTTCAGGCTGCTTCCGAAGGCGATCCTTATGCCATCGAGCTTGTCGAACAGGCAGCCAGGATCTTGGGTGAAAATCTTTCTTCGTTGATCCATTTGCTCCGCCCCAGGCAAATCACCATTGCCTATCCAGTCTCACTTGTCGCCGCAAACTTCCTGCCGCCCCTTCGCGCGGCTGCCGCTGCTGCCACCGGGCTTGGCGGTCTTGAACTTCCGCAAATCATTGCGTCACAATTTGGCCACCGCCAGCCTGAGCTTGAAGCGTTAGCTCCAGCAGTCTCTGCCCTTCGTCTGCGTGCTGGCAACCGTTAAAAAACACGCAGGCAGCCAAATGCCGCCTGCGTTATCGCTGTATGAATTTACCTAGATGGTGCTAGATGGTGACCCCAGAGGAACCATTCTGAACGCTGTTCGCGTGTTTCTTCGCTTTCTTCACAGCCTTTTTCTCTGCCTTGGTTAGCTTTTTATCAACAGTTTCTCCAAGTTGGCGTCGTTTGAGCGCTTCACCGTCTTCGTATGCCAGTTGGCTGCCTGTGCTTATGATCTGATAAATGTAATAGCCCAGGAAAAGGATGGCAAATATCCCGAGTACAAGCGTTCCGATGTTGACCGGTATCACCTGCGAAGCAAGAGTAACCTCAAACAAACTGCCGCCCGCGCCAATGAAAAACAGTACTGTGTTGAGGATGATAATAATCAGTCGCATTTCTGTCGGACCAATTTTTACGCTGGTCATTTCGAAAATACCCGTTGCGTGGGTCTTCAGAAAGACCTGCATCATCAGCAGCAGCCAGGCACACATTGCAATCAGCGAAACGTCAAATCGCGCGATCCCGGAAAGTCCGATCCCTCCAAAAACCAAGAGAGTGGTAATTCCATCGATAGCATGGTCGGTATAGTATCCATAATTTGGACGAGACACATTACGAAAACGCGCCAGGGTGCCATCCAGGCTGTCGCCAAACCAGTTGATGACAAAACCCAAGCTAGCCACAAACAACCACGGGTTATCTTTTACTTCTCCCAATCCAACCAATGCGTAGGCAACTGCTGCCAACACCGAGCCGAGCAAACCCAACACTGTCAGCATATCTGAATTGACCCATTTGGGCATGTGCCTGGCAAAAAACGCCAACGCCGGCCTTTCCAACGGTCCCAACAAAATGTCGTTGGTGCGTTTATCTTTTTCAGTGCGAATCTTTTTTGCCATAATCACCTCTTAGGTTAATTTTTCTACAACAGGTAATACTTCCGGCCAGACCGGGTGCAGCATACACCACTGGGACTGAGCATGACGGATGAAATCTTCGGTTGGTCTCAGTACTCTCTCAACGTTGAGGACACTTTCTTCAACCAGATCGTTTCTTTTTTCCATTGGAATTGGATCGCTTGCATCCACAAAATAATAACCATCTTCACGCCGAACCCCACATGCCACGCGTAAATTGGCAGCAGTTTCAAGCGCCAGGCGTGCATAAAAAACAGGCAATGCCGTTTCGCGCCCAAAAAAACGCGGGCGATACTTGGCAACTTCCCCTTCCGGAAGGGGTCGGTCGAGTCCGGTTACCACACAAAAACCCTCTTTGAGAGCTTTTTTTGCTTCCCTAAAAGTGGAAAAGGAAATCGGGTTGATGCTCATTCCAACAGCTTCGCGCATGCGGTTTTGGGCTTTGTAGGCATTATTTGGGTTGGGGAATGAAAGCACGTACGGTCGAACCCCCAGCCAGGTTAGCGACATCCCAAACAGGTCAAAATTCCCCAAGTGAGGTCCCAGAAGAATGGTCGGAACTTTTAGATCGATGATATCGTGAAGAGTGTCTTCTGCCCTGGGTGAGAGAATGATCTTCTTTAGACCTTCTTCAGGATGCTGATAATAATAGAAATACTCTGCCAAAGAACTGACAACATTCTGAATAGTCTCCCTGGCACACTCCTCCAGCTGCGACTTGCTCATGGATTCCCCCGATACCACCCACTGGTTTGCCATGATATTGCGAACCATCGCACTTTTACGACGAGATGCCAACGTCGAGCCAACAATTTGAGCAAGGCGATCCAAACCCGTCAGCTTGAAATTCTTACCAAGCCACAATCCGGTTTTTATTGCCGCAGAATCTTCAATAAAGGCTCGTAGTCCCATATCTATTCTAAATTGTACTCTCTAATATTAAAACACGTTAACATCGAGAAAGTTATGCCATCGGGTGTTTTCTTAAGTCCAGGGGGTTAAGCCCTCGGACGGATGGCCAGCCTTTTTACGCCGGCGGCAGCCAGGTAACTCAACGCCGCCACCAGGATAATGACTGAACCAGCTTGTAAGTTGAGCGCGAAAGAGACAACCAGACCAACCAACGAGAACAGCCAACTGAGCCCGATCGAGAGCAGCATCATGCCTTTCATGTCCTTTAGAAACAAATTAGCTGTCGCTGGAGGGATGGTCAGCATCGCTATGACCATGATCAAACCGACAATACGCATCGCCACCACTACTGTTAGCCCAATCATAACCAGCATCACAAGGTAGAGCGCTGCCACCGGCAGGTTGCGCACAGTGGAGAAGGTTTCGTCGAAGGAGATCGCCTGCAAACTACGGTAAAGAAGTACTACAAAGGCAATGACAAGCAGCGCCACCAAAGCCATCACCCGCAAGTCTGCGCCAGAGACTGCCAGAAGGCTGCCGAACAGGTAGCTCATCAAATCCGCCTTGAAACCTGGCGTCAGGCTGACAAAAATGATCCCGACTGCCATACCAATCGACCACATGACCCCGATTAATGTGTCGGAGCGGGCTTTGGTGCGCAAGTGCACCACGCCCATGCCAAGCGCGGAGAGAATGCTAAAAAGGATAGCCCCCAGCATCGGATCCTGCCCGAAATAGTAAGCCAGACCAATACCCCCATACGCCGCATGCGCGATACCGCCACCGAGAAAAACGATGCGGTTCAGTACGACGAGCGTTCCGATGAGACCGCAAGCCACACCCACCAACAGACTGGCAACAAGCGCGTTGCGCATAAATTCATAGGCAAAAATGTTTCGGAGGAGATCAATCATGGTCATCTTCTTCTTGATGAGATGGCAAAACCCGGTGTGGTAAACCGTGCGCCACCAGGTCAATCGGGCATTCATAGGCACTGCTCAACATGTCGCTTGTGATCTCTTTCTGTCCGTTGTAAACCAGGCGTCGGTTGACGCAGCCAATCGTCTTCACATAGGTCGAAATTGCGGTCAGGTCATGCGAGATCAGCAGGATCGAAATACTCTTGTTCAGTTCAGCCAAAAGATCATACATCTGCGAACTGGAACGGGAATCCACGCTCGAAGTCGGCTCGTCCAGCAGCAGGATCTTCGGTTCCGCTGCCAGTGCCCGCGCGATCGTAACCCGCTGCCGCTGACCGCCTGAAAGTTCATTGATCGACCGTTTTGCCAGGTCCAGGACGTCCATCTGCTTGAGCGAGCGCTCAATGATTTCTCTGTCATCATCCTTTAGATACAGGCTTTGCAAAAGTTGCGGCTTTAACCTTCCCATGCTCACAACATCCCATACCCTGATCGGAAATGCCCTGTCGTTCTGCTGGATTTGTGGCACATAACCGATGAAATGGCGTCCTTTCTCCGGGCTGACGCCCATCACTCGCACCACACCTCGCTCGGGTTTGATCAGCCCCAGGATGACTTTTATCAACGTGGTCTTTCCACCACCATTAGGCCCAATCAGCCCAACGTAATCGCCGGCTTCCATTCTAAAGTTAACCGCCTCCAGGACACGGTCACTCTCGTAGCCAGCCCATACATCTTCCAGTTCAATTACTGCTTGCCCTGTCACTATATCTCCTAATTCAATGCCTGGTGTAGCGTCTCGGCAATCATCAGCATGCTTGCAGGCCAGTCATAAGCCATTGGGTCCCATTCCACGATGGATTGGATCCCAGCTTGCTCTGTGATGGAGGTGGCGAGCCTGGCGTTACTGCCTTTCTCGATCACCAGAGTGTTTATCTCATATCCCCTGGCTAACGCGATGATCTGCGAAAGGGTTTCAGGGGCGGGTTCATTACCGCCAATCTCAACCGCCAGCATGTGCAGCCCGTAATCCTCTGCCACATATCCCCAGGCTGGGTGCACCACCATGAAATGATCCCTTTTAGAGCCTTCGAGTTGTTTTCTGACCTCAGCGTCAATCGCATCAATTTTGATCAGCAATGCTTCAAGATTTGCCTGGTAATAATTCGCGTTTTGCGAGTCGGCAGTTTTCATTGCTTCTGTCATTATCTGAGCCATATGTTTCATGCGTGAGGGAGAAAACCAGATGTGAGGATCGGTTTCCATGCCGATATTTGTGTTATCTTCAACCGCGCCGTCATCTTGCTCGTGTTCATCCAATACAGGAATTCGCTCGATCCCAGCTGCGGCATCCACCACCTTCAATTGAGGGTTCGCGGACTCAAAGCGCGGCATCCATACTGCTTCAAATTCCACGCCTATAGTGAAGTAAAGCTCAGAGGCTGCCAGGTTGGTCATTTGCTGCGGACTGGGCTCATAGGTGTGCGGGTCGTCGCCGCTGCCCACCATTGCCTGGGTCCGAACGCGATCCCCACCAATCTGGTCCACAAACCATTGCTGGGGCAGAATGCTGACGCTGATAGTTAGTTTTTCGGGATCATCCTGGGCTGCTGGTTTGGCGCATGCACTTAATCCAAGCATTAGAATCAGGCTGAAGAGTAATACTCTTTTCATTTTCACTCCACTGCCTCAGCTGATATCTTTTGGCAATCAGGGCAAATACCGTACAACTGTAAAAGGTGATCACTCACGCGATAATTTGTTTCTTCCTCAACCCTTTGGATCAGGCTGCTCAGGTCTTCAGAACCGGCAAAGGCGATCGCCTGATGGCACTTTTGGCAAAGAATGTGGTGATGATGCCCAACCCCTCCTGCCACGTATCCAACGCTGCCATCGGGGTCATAGACCACGCAGACCAGCCCCAGTTCGGCCAGCAACTCCAGTGCACGATAGACACTGACCATCCCTAACGCCCGTCCAGATTGGGAAAGCTCCTGGTAGATCTCCAATGGAGTCATCGGCTGAGCATTGCTCTCAAGCACCTGCATCACTAATTTGCGCGGACCTGAAACACGATATCCATTCTCTGTGAGTACATCCTGCCAATTCATGTCGACCTTATTGATAATGTTTTTCAATAAGCAGCATTTTAGTCGGATTACGCAAGCCTGTCAAAGGCTTGTATGGGGCTAAATTGATAAATGTTTTATTAGAATAACCTCTTGCCAAATGCTGGGGCATTTTCCTCGTCTGCAGTCTGTTATAATCATCCGGCGCGGGAGGACTAGCCCGTATAAAGAATGGAGAAACATGGAAGAAAATTTACTGGAAACTATCCAAAACGATCACGTCGTTCAGATTGCCTACAACCTCAATGTGGATGGCGAAGAAGTTGAATCTGACCTGCTTGAGTACCTGCACGGTCACGGCAATATCATCCCCGGGCTTGAACAGCCCCTGACTGGCGCCAAAGTCGGCGACTCACTCGAGGTGATTGCCAAAGCTGAGGATGCTTATGGCGAGTTTGACCCCGATTCGGTCATCACCGTCAGCCGGGCATCATTCCCACCTGATTTTGAGATCCACCTGGGTGAAGCTATGCGCCTGCGCGACGCCGCGGGGCACATCTTCCAGGGCGTTGCAACCGCGATTTCTGATGATGCCGTGGAACTTGACCTCAACCACCCGATGGCTGGCAAGGACTTGCACTTCAAAGTGACTGTCCTGGCTGTCCGTCCGGCGACTGAAGAGGAAGTGGCTGCTGGTCATCTGCACTATGGCGGCTGCGAGGGTTGTAGCTCGGACTGCGGCGATGGCTGTGGTTCTGACTGCTGCTAAAGAGCGTTATTCTTAAACAACAAGACCGGGAGAGTTCAACACTCACCCGGTCTTTTATTTGCGCGAGTTTATTGCTTGCTAAACGAAGCGGAAACCACAGAGATTAGACCAAACAGAACTCCTGCGATTGGGAAGACAATCCAACTAATACCCCATGCGGCTCTGATGAAACTCCAGGTGAGGTATATTGTCACCACCAACATCCAATAAGGTCCGCTGATTTTTTCCGCGAGGGTGTTCCCTGCTTTGTGCTGACGGGTGTAATCGCCTTCGTTGAGAAGCTTGTCGTAGGCTTCCATTCTTGTTCCGGCAGAAATAAAGAGCCCAACAGCCAACCCAATCGCCAACAGCAGACCAACAACCGTCAGCATAACTCCAAAATCACCACCGATGTCCAGGATCGCGACAGTCACCAGCCCGACCACGCCTAACAAAATGAGCGCGACACCGCCCGCAATCCTGCGGGCGAAGGCGGGGCGATAGTCTTCCTTCATCTGGGCAATGCGGTCGTGAAGGTATGGGTCAATCTTGACGGTTGTGGTCTCAAGTTTTTCGTATTTTTCGCTTTTCATCCCAGCCATGATAAAGATGTAGACCGCAAGGGCAATTAGCAATAGCAACCCGCCGACACCGATTGCCTGGCCGACTTTTTCCGCCAGGAAACCGCGGTCAGCAATGGCATTCACGAAGATGAGATTAGCAACTCCCAACAGGATGATAGCCACTCCCAATGCAATCTGCTTGCCGGTATCTTTCGAGACCTGCAAGTAGCGCTCAACCTCGCTATCGGTCATAGTGATGAGTTTGGTTTCGCTATCAAGATCCTTGACTTCCTGCGGAATGCCCAGGGTTTCTGCCAGTTCCTCGAGATTACCAAACTCAGAAATTACCTGCCCAACTGCCTCGTTGTCGGTGCGACCTTCGCTCCGCAGTTGGGTGTATTTGTCTTCCATCATTTGAGCCAATTCTTCCTTTGCGCGCAACACCTCAGCGGTTTTTGGCAAATGTAAAAACATGTTTTCCAGATAAGATTTAATTGCGTCCATTTTTTCCTCTTTTAGCGAATGATTTTTTCGATTATTTCTTTGGTCAATTCCCATTCAGTCAGCTTTTCCTCAAGATAAGCCCTCCCGGCAGGGGTGATTTCGTAATAAGTTCTGCGTTTTCCGTTGGTTTCGGTGCCATAAAACGAGCGCAAGTATCCGTTGGACTCGAGGCGGTTAAAGGAGGAGTAGAGCGTGGTCTCACGCATGACATACTTCTGCTCGGTGATCTCGCTTATCTGGCGCGAGATCTCATAGCCATAGCCCGGTTCGTTGCGCAGCAGAGACAAGATGATTGTGTCTGTGTATCCTCTGATGACATCACTACTGATCATATTTCTTCCTCTGAATAAGTATTACGTCTGTCGTTGTAATTACTATATCAGACGTAGTACGTCACGTCAAGTACTTTTGGCAGGAATTTTCCACTTTTTAAAAACGTTAACAATTCCAGCACCCCCAAACTGTCACAAGACAAAAAAGGTGCTTGATTGCTAAAGCACCTGCCGAATAATATGCGTTCACATCATCGTTGTCGGCGGAGTGGTAGACCCTGCAAAAAAATACGAGGGGAAATCCGTCATCGCGAGGAGCGAAGCGACGTGGCGATCTCAACATTCCGCCTTGCCATATTGAAAAAGGTTGACAGTAACCAACGTAGGGAACGGTCTTGTAACGTTCCAGTTTTCATCGTGGCGGAAGGGGGCGAGCCTCTTCCCTACTTGCGATCTTGGTTGTTGGCGAATTGAGCGCACGATACATTCGCCCATCAAATCGTCCATAGTGCGCTCAATTTCGCCCTACAAAGGATTCTGTGGCAGAGGGGGGAACAACACACCAGACCCCCCTCAACCAAAAGCAAGCATGCTACTCCAACTCGCCCACCAGCTTGCTGATGATCACAACCACCTCAGTGGCTTTCTCAAGGGCATCAACCGAAAGGTACTCGAATCGCCCGTGTCCGTTGTGACCGCCAGTGAAGATGTTCGGCGTGGGCAGACCCATATACGAAAGCCGGCTGCCATCCGTGCCGCCGCGAACTGCTTCTTCCACCGGTTCAAGGCCGACCGCGCGGTAAGCCTTAAGGGCAACTTCAATGATTTCCGGACGCGTCTCAATCATTTTGCGCATGTTGAAATACTGCTCGCGAATTTCGAGCTCGAGCGTGCCCGCTCCATAACGCTGGTTGATGAAGTCCGCTGCCTGCCGTACTTCCTGCTTGAGCCGCTCGAATTTGGCTTCGTCGTGTTCACGGATGATGTAAGTAAGATGAGCGCTTTCCGCCTCGCCGGCCATTTCCGTCAGGTGAATAAAACCCTCCCGCTTTTCAGTGTGCTCAGCGCGGTCAAAGACCGGAAGCAGGTTATGGAAATCGATCGCCACCTGGATGGCGCTCTTCAGGCGACCCTTGGAAGTGCCGGGATGAACGCTGCGCCCGTTGATTTTGATTTTCGCGCCTGCCGCGTTAAAATTCTCATAAGAGAACTCCCCAGCCTTGCCGCCGTCAACAGTATAGGCAAAATCCGCGCCAAAAGCCGGCACGTCAAAGAACTTGACGCCCTCGCCCACTTCTTCATCGGGAGTAAACCCAACCCGCAGCTTGCCGTGCGGCACCTCCGGATGGGCGATCAGGTACGCCATGGCGCCGATGATGGCGGCGATGCCGGCTTTATCGTCAGCACCGAGCAAAGTGGTGCCATCGGTGACCACCAGGCGCTCACCTTTACTTTCCAATAATTTGGGGAAATCGCGCGGTGAAAGCAGGATGTTCTTCTCAGCGTTCAGAAGAATGTCCTGCCCATCGTAGTTTTCAATCAGGCGCGGTTTCACGTCCGCGCCGGAAGCTGACGGACTGGTGTCCATGTGTGCCAGAAAGCCCACCACGGGGGCAGACCCCTCGATATTGGTTGGCAAAGTCGCCGTGACATAACCATATTCATCCAGCTTGACCTCATCCATGCCCAGGGCACTTAGCTCCTCCACCAATAACCTGGCGAGGTCCAGCTGTTTGGCAGTGCTGGGGTAGCCCTCGGCATCCATCGCTGATTGGGTATCAATTTTGACGTAGCGTAAAAACCGTTCAAGTGAATCAAACATGGCAGCTCCTTTTTCCGTTTCGCTTGATTCTATCATTGCAACTCCTCATCCCCAACTAATTGTGCAAATTAGATTTCCTCTCATCTTGATCTGGACTACAATTGTCAGGATGGACAAAAAGACAGCATTAAAACCCGCACTGCTCTTGATCATAATGATCGCGATCATCTTGGGCAGCCTACCGTCCTGCACTTTGCTCACCAAAGAACCTCAAGCCGAGGTCATCCCAGCTGTACCGGAGCCGCTCGCCCAAAACCTGGGTTACGAAATCCTCGCCACCTTACCCCACGACCCCACTTGCTACACCCAGGGATTGGTGATCGCTGACGGCATCTTCTACGAAAGCTGCGGGCTCTATAGCCAGTCGTCACTGCGCAAAGTTGACCCAATCAGTGGAGATGTTCAGGCAGAAGCCGAATTGGCTGCTACTTTCTTTGCTGAAGGCCTGGTGTTGCTCGAGGGCAAGCTTTATCAACTAACATGGAAAGAGAATACTGGTTTCGTTTACGATGCCAACACTCTCGAGCTTCTTCGTACCTTTAATTATCAAACCCAGGGTTGGGGGCTCACCACGGATGGCTCGGCGCTGATCCTCTCTGATGGGTCCAACACCCTCTACTGGATGGATCCGGGCACGTTGCATGTCGTGAGGCAGGTCAACGTAAGCTACCAGGGGCAGCCGTTGGAATATCTGAACGAGTTGGAATATATCAATGGCAAAATCTTTGCCAACATCTACCTGACTGACACAATTGTGGCCATCAATCCAGAGGATGGCAGCATTGTTAGTTTGATCGATCTGACAGGGTTGCGCCCGGAGCAAAACCGCGAAATGCAAGGCGAAGTGCTCAATGGCATCGCCTTCGATGCTATCAATGACAAACTCTACCTGACCGGGAAAAACTGGCCCAGCCTCTACGAAATCAGGCTGGTACCACTAAGCCTTTCCACTCCCGCTACGCCGCAATGATCTGCTGGCGCAGCACCTGCAGGCGCATTTCTTTTAACCCGGGCAAACATTCCAATAAAAAGTAAGGTCCACTGCCCTCACCCGACATCGAAGCGCTGATGTTGCCGCAGAGCGCCGCTTCCAACGGTTCGTGGGACTGCTGAAAGCCCGCCAGAAAACCTCCATCAAAGGCGTCCAGCATGCCAGTTGGATCGCTGATGCGAGCCCGGTAAGCCGGCAGGATCCAGCGCTTCTGGCTCATACGGTCATACAGGCGCGTTGTGCCATCCCCCGTCTGCACCAGCACCGCCTCTGGCCCATATCCAGCCAGATGCTCTGCGATTTCCCACAGGTCCACACTGCGTCCCTGGAAGAGCTTCAACGCCTGAACATCGGTCATCGCAAACGTGGTCAAATCAGAAATCAAGGCTCGAATATCTTCCCAAAAGATTGGATCCATATAGCAGGTGCAGGCACGCATTGTCAGAGTCTGGATCATGCCTGCCTTCAGTACAGAAGGCAGGATCTTGTGGGAAATAAAGTCAATCGGGCAGATATGGGCGGCTTTTGCTTCCAGGAACAGCCTGGGCATATCTGTGACCCTGAATGAATTAGCCTGATAATCCGTCTTGCTGCAATATTTCCGGCGGGGCTGGTATCCAAAAAGTTCTGGTGGGAAGGGTAATTGTCGTTCCGCAAAATGAGTGATTGGATTGTCGAAGTACGCCTTGTTCCCCTCGCCATAAGCCCTAAAATAACGCGAATCGAGCGGTTCAGTGACTGCATGAACTCCATCAAGCAGGAAACCAAGGCTTTCCAGTCGGTTTAGTCGATCCAAGGGGAAATCGGCACTGACTCGAGATACCAACCCAGCCCTACCACCCCACGAAGCAAATGCCGCGGCGGCGTATGCCAGGTTGCCACCCAGCCCATCCAGGCATGCGGGCGCTGCAGCTGGCAGAATATACTCACGCTGCAATCGACCTACCAGAACTGCGTCTGGTATAGTCCGAACTTCCTCTGTGACCACTAACCCTCTTTGGAGAGGGTCATTTCGAGCAATTTCTTGTGATAACCCTCGATGTCAGCCGGCGGTTCAGGATAGCCCATCTTGAACCCCTTGAGCGTGTCACGCAGGATATTGGCAATTAACAAATTACGATACCACTTTTTATTACTGGGGATGACGTACCAGGGGGCATATTCTGTGCTGGTCTTATTGAGCACGTCTTCGTAAGCCTCCATGTATTGTGGCCAGAGTTTGCGCTCTTCGAGATCCCCGGGATTGAATTTCCACTGCTTGGTCGGGTCTTCCACCCGAGCAAGGAAACGCTCCGCCTGTTCTTGCAGGTCAATATGTAGGAAGAACTTCAGGATGGTCGTACCCTCATCCACCAACAATTTTTCGAAATTGTTGATGTGATCAAAACGCTTCGACCAGACCTCTTTGGGAACCAGGTTGTGCACTCGAACTACCAGCACATCTTCATAGTGCGAACGGTTGAAGATCACGATTTCGCCCTTACCGGGTGTCTGAGCGTGGACGCGCCAGAGATAATCATGCGAAAGCTCTATGGCAGAGGGCGTTTTGAACGCTGCCACACGTACGCCTGAGGGATTGACCCGCTCAAAGACGTAGCGAATGACGCCATCCTTGCCGGCGGTGTCCATCGCCTGAACCAGCACGATCAAGCGCCGCTTGCCTTCGGCAAACATTTGCTCCTGCAAAGCCTCAATATCCTTGTTGACCTTGATCAGAGCTTCCTCGCCGGCTTTCTTCTTGCCGTCAAACTCTTTCGAGTCATTAGGGTCGAAATCTTTCAGGCTGATCTTACCCTTGCTCGGCACACGATATTTCTTGTAGTCCATGGGTTATCTCCTTCCAGTGCTTTTGGCTAATTATAGTGTGTTAATGGCTCGTGGGTGGTTGAATAAAAGCAAATTGGCTTGTAATCCTTTCGTAGGCCGGGTTCAGAGGCGGAACCCGGCTCGTTTCCAGACGTATTAGATGCAAAACTGATGAGACCCAAAGTTCAGACATCGTGCGCGGCGATGACGCCGGCACGACCCGGCCGTAGGTCAGGTTGTGCATTTCAACCTGACAAGAAAGCTATCTTTAAAGATGTTTTTGTGCCATCGTTGGTAACGTCAGGTTTCACCCTGGAGGAAAGAGCTCCAGAGCAGGCAGAAGAACCTGACCTACGCGCTATGATCCCTCGCAATGACCAAAAAATTTGTCCATGCCGATGACAATCCCCATATTTTCTATCCTTTGATAAACCCCACTCTCCTATAATCAAATATAGAAACTGTTTTTTTCAAAACAGGTAAAGAGGAAATATGGAAGAAAAAAGAAGAATTCCCTTCCTGCTGTGGCCTTTTTGGGCACTTTTCCAGCTGGTACTTTGGATCCTTAAGGTAACAGGCAGGCTCGTCGGTGCAATCCTGGGGCTGGTTATAGCAATCTTGGGTGTGGTGCTCACGATAACCATCATCGGCGCTGTCGTTGGTGTTCCCATGGTGTTGCTGGGCGTCATGCTTATGATAAAAGCCATCTTTGGCTGATCAATAAAATTCCACCGCCTGAAGATCAAACAGAATGGCTTCCTTACTGGGAGCCATTCTGTTTGTAATACTTATTTGGATTTACTCTTCGTGCTCTACTACTTTTTTAGGTTCCCGGGCGGTCACCGAAATTTTCTTCGGCTGGGTCTCGGGTTTCTTGGGCAGATGAACCACCAGGATACCATTGTCCGTTTCCGCACTGATCTGCTCTGCATCGATCACACCAGGCATCGAAATGCTGCGATAGAAGCTGCCATAACTGCGCTCGCGGATGTGGTATTTGCCTTGTTCGGATTCCTTGTTTTCTTCCTCAACCTCGCCCTTGATGGACAAAGTGTTGTCATCATACGTGATCTCGATCTTCTCGGGATCAAAGCCAGCGACGCTAGCCTTCACAATGTATTCCTGATCGTTCTCGATCACGTCTAGCGGGAAGCCAGAAGGAAGCTGTTCGGTGTCCATGTCGAAAAAGCGGTTCATTGCTCGTTCCAAATTGTATTGGTTTCTCCAATAAGGAGTTCGTCTAATCATGTAAGCCATATATACCTCCATTTGTTACTGTTTATGCTTACTTTTTAAGAAATTTTTGTTAGAGATAGGTTAAAACAACGTATACAGTCTGTAAGAATCCCCCTCTGTAAACTTTTTCTTTCCACAAGCCCCGTTTTCAAGGTAATTTCAGGGTACAATCCAATCAACAAATTAGAAAAAAATCCCCGGCATCAGCCGGTTTATTATGTTAGGTAAAAATTATGAGTAAAAAAACATTACGTATTATCCCCCTCGGAGGTCTGGGCGAGGTGGGCAAAAACATGACCATATACGAATACAATCAGCAAATCCTGATCGTGGACGCTGGCATGATGTTCCCGGACAACGACATGATCGGCATTGATTACATTATCCCCGATTTTGAGTATGTAAAGCAGCGTGCCAACCAGGTGAAAGGTATCGTCATCACCCACGGTCACGAAGACCATACCGGCGCAATAGGTCATCTGCTTGAATACGTGAACGCTCCAGTCTACGCCACACCCCTCACCAATGGCTTGATCAAAAACAAGCTCAACCGGCGCGGGATGAAAGTTGAACCCAAGTTAGTCGATATCCAGGCGGGCGAATCAGTGCAGATCGGTCCGTTCAAGGTCGACTTTTTCCACGTTTGCCACTCCATTCCCGATGGGGTCGGCGTGGGCATCGATACCCCTGCCGGTCTCATCGTGCAAACCGGTGACTACAAGTTTGACCACACTCCTATAGACGGTCGCCCCACCGATTACAGCAAGCTGGCAGAATTTGCTCGCAGAGGCGTGCTCGCGCTGCTGTCTGATTCCACCAACGCCGAGCGTCCTGGTTGGACGGCTTCGGAGCGTGTGATCAATGACGCTTTTGACAAAGTGTTCTACCAGGCGAAGGGTCGGATCATCGTTGCTACATTCGCATCCCTGATTTCGCGCATGCAGCAGGTTTTGGAGACTGCGAAAAGGCACGACCGCAAGGTCAGTTTTGTCGGTCTCAGCATGACCGAAAATGCGCGCATTGCCAAAGAACTCGGCTACTTGAACTACGATGAAAACCTGGTTATCTCAACGGACCAAGCGCTTTCCATGCCAGACAGCAAAGTTGTACTGCTGGTGACTGGCTCCCAGGGCGAGCCGACTTCCATCCTGGGTCGTTTGGCAAACGGCACAAACAACCGCTTTGGCGTCAAACAAGGTGACACAATCGTGCTCTCCTCGCATCCCATCCCGGGTAACGAAGAGCCTGTTTACCGCGCGATCAACCGCCTGATGGAACAGGGCGCAGAGGTGGTTTATGAAGCCATCATGCCCGTGCACGTCTCGGGGCATGCCAGCCAGGAAGAGATCAAACTGCTGCTTCATCTTGTGAAGCCGCGTTACCTGATCCCCGTTCACGGTGAACTGCGCATGCTCAAGCAGCACAAGCGCCTGGCCCTCGAGGTAGGCATGGAGGAGGAGCAAATCGCGTTGGTTGAAAATGGTCGCATTATTGAGTTTAACCATGGTGAGTTAAAACTTGGTGAGCGCATCCCCGGTGGTTACGTCTTCGTGGACGGCATCGGCGTGGGCGATGTGGATCGTTCCACTATGCGTGACCGCGAACTGCTCAGCCAGGACGGCGTGGTTTTGCTCAACCTGGAGCTGGATAAAAACAACGGCAAGTTCAAGAACCTCGAAATCATCAGCCGCGGCTTCATCGCCCAAGATGAGTCTCAGGAGTTGTTTGGCGAACTGCGCAAACGCGTGGTGAAGCTGACCCAATTTGCGGCAAACAATTTGCAAAAAGAAATCCAAAGTGTCGCAACCTCCTACATCAACGAGGAAACCAAGCGCCGCCCGGTGATTTTCGTTACGATCTCAAAAGCTTAACTTCAATTGAACGGATATTGAAAACGCCCTGGCATCAACTTGACTGCCAGGGCGTTTTTTTTGGGGGGGATAACTGAGCGGCTAGGAATTCTTCATTATCACCGAGCCGATGGTGTCCGCGACATGCTCACACTCATCGCAGATCCTCTCAAATCGGTCTAAAAGGCGCACCCAAACCATAACTTGCATCGGGTCTTTTTCCTTGGTATACAGCTCACGCACGGTTTTGAAGTAAAGTGAATCGGCAAGCTCTTCGATCACATTCACCTCAACAATCTTTTTGGCAATCAGATCTGATTTACGGAAATGCTCGAATTCATCAAAGCAAGCTTTCATTGCCTCGGTGGATCGCACGATCAGATCCACAAAATCAATGGCTTCAGGACGCATTGACTTCACGTTATACATGAAGAACATCTGAAAAACCTCTTCAATGCTGTCCAATACATCATCCAGCATGTACGACAAGGTTGCGATGTCTTCCCGCTCAATTGGAGTGATAAACTCAGCGACAAGCATCTTCATCATTTGATGCTTTTTCAGATCCGCTCCATGCTCGATCTCGTGCATGGTTTTATTGAGTTTCTCCATCTTGTCAGGGTTGTAGTTCTTGACCGTTTTTTCCAGATGATGCGCGGCGATAATTGCATCCGAAGCGATGTCGCTGAACATGTTGTAGTAGTTGTTGTCTTTTTTAGCCATAATGTATCCTTACACAAACAATCGAATAAACAAACGTGTCACAAGATAACCAAGCAAACCGCAGCCCGGGAAGGTGAGCACCCACGCCAGCACCATCTCCCGCACCACTCCCCAGTTCACCGAGCGTATGCGCCTGGCAGCGCCAACACCCATAATGGCGGTGGTTTTAGTATGGGTGGTAGATACAGGCAAACCTCTAAAAAGTGTTGCGGCCAGTAGTGAGAGGGCAGCTGCCAGGTCCGCGCTGAAACCCTGGTAGGTCTCAAGCTTTACCATGTCCATTCCAACTGCCTTAATGATGCGGTAACCGCCAATGGAAGTTCCAAGCGCCATGATGACAGAGCAAAACAGCATCAACCAAATAGGAATCTCGATGGCGCCTTGCACAGCCTGCCCCTTTGCCAGCGCCATTCCGATCAGGAATACACCGATGAACTTTTGCCCATCCTGTGCGCCGTGCATGAACGCCATTGCCGCTGCTCCGCCCACCTGGGCATTCTTGAAAAACTTGTTTGTCTTTCGCCTGTCCTGGCTCTTAAAGATAACTTCAATCAGCTTGGCAATTCCCCAACCAAGGAAGAAACCTCCAAAGGTGGAAAGGAGCAAGCCAAACACCACCTTGATCCACTCAGCGCCGTTAACACCCTCAAAGCTATTAAAATATGCAACCGCTGCGCCAGTCAGACCGGCAATCAGCGCGTGGCTTTCAGATGTTGGGATGCCAAAGTACCAGGCTGCCGTCGCCCAGATCACAATCGATGCCAGGGCACCACTGAGTGCAATGGAACTGGCTTTCACATCGGTGCCAAAATCAACCATGTTACTGATAGTTAGGGCTACTTTGCTGGAGATCATCGTCATGACAAACACGCCAAGAAAGTTGAAGACAGCTGCCATCAAAATGGCCTGTTTTGGCTTGATAGCGCGCGTTGAAATACACGTTGCAATCGCGTTCGGCGCGTCTGTCCAGCCATTGACCAGGATAACCCCGATGGTCAGAATGACTGTCACCAACAGCGCGGGATTTGCTAGAATTTCCTGAATAAAATCCATAGATCCGCTTTCTGGTAGGATAATTGGATTATATCCGCTAACAATCTGTTCGGGGAAAACTAAAAGTCGCAAGTTCATTCTGCAAGGAAACTTGCACAATTTCTCGCTGCCTGCCCGACTTCAAAAAGTTAGATCGTCTTCGTGTGTTCCTCATCCAGGATGGTTTGCAGCTTTGGGAAGATGATCGGATTTGCTGCCAGGATGTCCACACTGCCTTTCAGAAGCTGCCCTTCTCCATGCAGTGTGCTGACGATGCCGCCAGCCTCACGGATCAACAGAATGCCTGCTGCCACATCCCACGGATTGAGAGCAATCTCCCAGAAACCTTCCACACGCCCGCAAGCCACATATGCCAGGTCCAGCGCGGCTGAACCCAGGCGCCTGACGGTTTGCACTTCGTGCGCAAGACGGATGAAGTTGTTGATGTTGGAACGGGGAGTGTCGAGCAGGTTATAGCGAAAGCCGGTGATGAGCATGGAATCGATCAACTCACTCGTTTCCGAGACGCGAATGGGTTTTCCATTCAGCCAGGCTCCCTTGCCGGCTTCGGCATAGAAATATTCCTGCATCGGCGGGTTGGCAATTATCCCAAGCTTGAGCTCGCCCTTGTGGGCATAACCTACAGAGATGGCATATTGGGGTAAGCCATGGGCATAATTGAGCGTGCCATCGATTGGGTCAATGAACCACTCGTGATCATTGTCACCCTCGTGCTGCCCGGTTTCTTCAGCATTGACACTGTGACCGGGGAAGTGCGTCTGGATCTTTTCGATCATGAAGGCTTCAATCGCCGTGTCGGCTGCCGTGACAAGATCTGCTTTGCTCTTGTGCCGCACCTGCAGGTCCTCTCCTCGCATCTGCTGTGACATGACGGCGGCTTCTTTAACCCAGTTGATTACTTGCTCTAAGTTTGGTTCCATTTTCACCTCAGCAGTCAATTCTACCCCATCCCCTCAATAAACCGGTAACTATGTGGATAAGATGTGGATAAAACCTCTCAGAATTGGGGAATTAATGGATATAATTGTGCATAACCCAACTGAGGCTGTGGAAATGAGACTATGGAAACTCCAAAAGATCTTCCCAAATTTGCGGTGCTACAACTCTCCGGATGCTCTGGCTGCGAAGTCTCGCTGCTGAATTCCGATGAATGGATCAGTAATTTTCAACTGGTCTACATGCCACTGGTGGTTACCTCCCACAAAATCCCCGAAGACGTGGAAGTTCTGCTGGTAACAGGCGGCGTGCGCACGGATGAGGACATCCACAATCTGCGCAAAGGGCGTTCCCGTGCCAAAAAACTGATTGCGGTCGGCACCTGTGCGCTCTCTGGCGGCGTTGCCCAGTTCAAAGATAACCATATCGCGCGCGAATCCTTCATCAAAGCCTCGCATCGCTTGCGCATGCCGGATATGCTGCCAAACGCTTACCCGCTCGACCGGTTCGTGGACGTTGACCTGTATTTGCCAGGATGCCCTCCCACGCCAGAGCTATTCATGACCGCCCTGAAAGACCCTGAAAACGCCAAAATTGCGTCGATCGTATGCCAGGAATGCGGGCGGCAAAAACTCAATGATATGCGCCCAACCTCCATTACCGGCACGCGCAGTGGCGTGGTCCTTCCAGATATTTGCCTGGTCAACCAGGGGTACGTCTGCGTTGGCACCTCTACTCGCGGTGGCTGCGGCGCGCTCTGCACCCGCCCCGGGCATGCCTGTGTGGGCTGCCGCGGACCAGCCAACCCGTATCTGAACAAAGAGCCCAAGTTCGTGCTCGACAACCTGAGGCGTGTTTTTGCTCGCATGACCGACATCCCCGCCGAAGAGATCGATGAAGCCCTTGCTTCTCCCTGGCTTTCGCTCTTCCTCGGTCAATTTACTGACTACACCCAGGATCAGTCCCTGCCCCAGCGAACAAAGGAGAAGATGATCTGATGACAACTATCACTTACCCCCTCAGCCGAATCGAAGGACATGCGCGTGTAGTGATTGACGTCCACGACGATGAAGTTTTCAGAGCTGATTTTCAGGCCATGGAAATGCGCGGCTTTGGTCATTACGTGCGCGGCGTGCCTGCCGAACAGATCACTGTTATCGTGCCCCGCATATGCGGTGTATGCTCCACCGCCCACCAGGTCGCCTCGGTGAAAGCCCTGGAGGATGTTTTTGATATCACTCCCCCTCCTTTAGCAGAGGACATCCGTGAAGTGCTGCTGCTCGGTCAGCTCATTCAGAACCAGGCAACATCGCTCTTCATCTTCACCATGCCCGACCGCGCCAATGCCAGCTCCCTGTTTGAGCTCTCGCAAAGTGAGACTGGAAAAGCCCGCGAATTTTCGCTGGCACAGAACGCGCTGAAGATCCGCAAGATCGGCACGGATCTGATCAGCCTGGCAGGTGGTCAGTTCATCCATCCGATCAAGACCGTGATTGGCGGGGTCACCAGCGGCATTCCGCGGGAAAAAGCCGACGCGATGATCAAAACAATTGATGAATTACTGCCAGTAGCGGTTGATCTGGTGGACAATTATTGGCAATTGTCATTGGAAATGGTTGACAGGATTGGCACCTGGGGTGATGACGAACCCACTTTCTATCTTGCCTCGACTGAAGCCAACAATTTTCGTCTCAACAGCAAGCGCTTGCGAGTCATGTGCAACGAAGAGCGGGAGTGTCATACTTTTGCGCCCCAGGATTATGAAAAATACATAAACATCGAGGGAAGCGACTACTCTTACGCTGGGATCAGCGACTTCCAGGGTCATATTATGCGGGCAAACAGCCTTGCGCGAATCAACCTGACCGATTCCTTTGGCACTCCAAAAGCTGATGCTTACCTGAAACGTTTTGGCGAAGCTTATGGTAAACCCGCGCATGCAATCTTGTTCTTCGACCTCTGCCGAGGGATCGAACTGGTATTTGCCCTCGAAAAGGCGCATCAGATGCTTGAGTTTGATCTCGAACATGGCGAGACCGAAGTCGGCTACATGCCCAAGGATGGAATTGGTTTTGGGCTGGTGGAAGCACCAAGAGGACCGTTGATCCACCGGTATGAAGTTGAAAATGGACTGATCAAAAAAGCAGATTTCATTATCCCAACAGTGCACAACATGCTTGCCATCCGCCGCGCGCTGATGGTGGCGGCAAAGCGCTACGTAAGCCCGGATGGCATCAGCGCGGAGTTGGAACGGGCTGTTGGGCGTGTTGTGCGGGCTTTTGACCCCTGCATCGCCTGCGCGACGAAGTAACAAAGGCAGGTAACCACGGGGCATCACCGTAGGCCGGATTGCGAATTTCAATCCGGCTCTTTGACAGGCAACCACGGAAAAATCATCATTGGAGACCTAAAGGTCAAGCTCCGTGCTTGGTCAGGAGACCGGCACGATCAGATGATGCCCCCGTGCTCGGTGTGCCCACACGCGCTTTCAGCGCTGGGGTGCTTCGCAACACCGGCACGATCATACTGGACGCCGGCACGATCATCATATCTCCCAAAACTACCGCTCACCGCGGCATTCGGCTTGCAGCTGCTCAAAATACTGGCGCAAAAATGCGTCCCGCTGCTTGGCGATGGCTTTGCCAGCCCTGGTCAGCAGCCGCTCGTGCACGAACTGCAGCTTGAATAAAAACTCGTGATATGCGCTGTGAAGCTCACCGGGCTCGTGTTCGCCGGTGTCCAGGAAGAGTTGGGATGGCTCACGGTAAAACGGCAGGTCTGCCTGCGCTGAGAAAGCCGTGGTGCGGGCGGCCCCAATCGCCCCCAGGACGTCCAGCTTGTCCGCATCAAAAAGGCACATTGCCTCAATGGTTTGCGGGGGCTCGTCCTGCGCGCGATAGCGGTGGCTGCGGATGCAGTGCTGCACCGCCGCAATCCGCTCCGGCAGCCAGCCCATCTCCGCCAGCACGTTTTCAGCAAAATCCGCACTGAGCAGGTGGTGTACCTCACGTTCGTTCGCCTCGCCGCGCGGATCAGCGCCCTTGGAATCGTGCAAAAGTGCGGCGGTGTGGATGATCTCCAGGTCCGCGCCTTCTTCCCTGCCGAGCCGCTCGGCAATCCGGTAGACCCGCATGACGTGGTCAAAACCATGCACCGGGTCATCACCGGGGTAATACGCGCGGGCTTGCTCGATGCTCAATTCCATCACAACCTCGGAAGCTGGATTAGCCCCAGGATGTTCCCCAGGATCGCCAGCAGAATCAAAATGAAAACAATCGTCCGGATCACGCGCCATGCCAGTTTGAAGACGTCCCGCAGCACCCAGATGATCGCCAAAATCCCAGCAACGAGGATGGCTAAGTTGATCAACTGGCGCGTCAGTTCCGGATCCATATTCACCTAACCAGCATTGGGGTAAAGTTCGCCCTTTTTGACGACCATTGCCACCTGGTTGCTGCCGTAGCGGTAGCTGAGATTGCGGTAATCCGGCGTGGTCAGCACCAGGAAGTCCGCCTGTTTCCCTGCCTCAATCGAGCCAACCTTGTGTTCCAGTGCGATCGCCTTTGCGGCGTTGATGGTAGAAGCTGCCAGCGCCTGGGCGGGCGTCAGCTTCAGGTAGCGGCAAGCCAGCGCCTGGATAAACTGCATGGACTCGTTCCAGGTTGTGCCCGGGTTCAGGTCAGTTGCCAGCGCGAGATAGCCATCAGCTGCCAGGATTTCTTTAGCCGGGGTGTATTCCCGCTGCGCCAAACCAAAGGGAGTGCCGGGCAGCGACACTGCCACGGTCTCGCTGGCTGCCAAACGAGCAATATCCTCGAGCGAGGTCTTAACCAGGTGATCCGCTGAGACAGCTCCAAGCTCTGCCGCCAGGCTAGCACCGCCCAAATTTTCAAACTCATCGGCGTGTAATTTGAGTGGAAAACCGAGCGCCTTTGCCACGCTCAGGATCTCGCGGGTTTCTTCTATCTCGAAGACCCCCACCTCGCAAAACACATCCACAAATGGCAGAGGCCTCCCATTTGCATGCTCAAGCCACCACTGCTTGGTCACAGGCAGCGCTTGTTCACACAAAAAGCGGGTGTAGCCCGCGGTATTGCCCTTGTATTCCGGTGGGATGGCATGCGCGCCCATGTAGGTTGGCACGATCTCGATCGGGGCGGTACGATCCAGTTCCAGGATGGCTTCCAACTGGCGCAGTTCGGTTTCGACGTCCAATCCATAGCCAGTCTTTGCTTCAATTGTGGTGGTGCCATGGACAAAAGCGATATCCGCTCGGCTTCTTGCTTCTTCGACAAGCTGCTCAAGGCTGGCTTTCCTGGTCGCGGTAAGCGTCGCGAGAATCCCCCCGCCGGCTGCCATGATCTCCATGTAGCTTTTGCCCTGCAGGCGCATCTCAAACTCGCCCGCGCGGTCCCCTGCCCAAATCAGGTGGGTGTGCGGGTCCACAAAGCCCGGTACAACCGCCCGCCCACCCAGGTCAACACAGTCAGCATTGGCATACCGCTCCAGCATCTCCGCTTCTCCGCCAACAGCGAGGATCATTTCACCCTCACAAACGATCGCGCCATGCTCGATGATGCCGAGCTTGCCGAGCTGCAGCCCCCTCTGGGGACCCCCCGAAATGGGTATCAATTGTGAGATGTTGTGGAAAAGGATCATGCCCTAATTGTAACGGATAAGGCGGATAGCTCATAGGCGATAGCTGGCAGGTAAAGATGAGATCGCTTCGCAAATGAGGCTCGCGATGACGGAATTTATGTCATAATCCTTTTTCTTGGTGAGATATCGTCGTAGGGCATGATTGAGGGCGCTCTGAAAAATAAGATTGACGAATGTAAAGTGCCCTCAATCCGCCGACATAAGTGATTATAAATACGAAGCTTAGCTGTTCCGAAGGAAATGGATTGAAGGCGGATAGGAAGCACACCAAGGTCACTACATTGTGGTGTTTATGGTGTTTACGTGCTCCCAATACCCTGTCGCGGGCACTTTGTCTCGCCCCACAAATATTGCATTTTAAATTTAATTAAACGAGATCGCTTCGCAAATGAGGCTCGCGATGACGATTTTTCGTAGGGCAGAATCCGCTTCAGCCTGCCCTTGTGTTCTCTTACAGGGGTTCGCGGACTCCGCCAATTTGCGAAGATTATATTTAATGACTTACTTACCCCAGTCGATGACCACGCAGTGGTAGAGGTCGGGTTCAAACATCAACCCGTGGTAGGCTCTTTCCGCCTCCTCGGGTTTGATCACATGCGTGATCAGCCACGAAACCGGCAGCTCGCGGCTCAGGATCATGCCGCAAACGGTCTCAAAGTTGCGCGCCACGTTCAGGCGCATTCCTTCGCTCTCAAACACCGGCTCCAGGCTGTTAAACGCCCCGGTCACGCGCAGCATACGCATGTGGATGGCATTGAGCATGGGGGTCACATCCAGGGTGCAGGATGCGCGAGGGGTGCCCAGCAGCGCCACCTGGCCGTACTTCTTGCACGCCAGGACTGCGGTCTCAATCGCCCGAGCCGCGCCAGTCACGTCCACCGCAGCTTCCAGCCCGCCAAAGCGTGCCTGGATTTGCGCCAGCTGCTCATCCGCCGGGCAATCCACAATATGGGTAATGCCCATCTGCTGCGCCTGCGCACAGCGCTCCACCACCGGGTCAATCGCCACCACTTCCGCGCCAAGCTTCTTGAGCATCAGTGCCGCCAGCAGCCCGATCATCCCCATACCAAACACGCCAATCCGGTCCCCCAACCGCACTTCCACGCTGTTGATGCCGCTGAGTGCCACCAACCCCAGGGTGATCAAGGTGCCTTCCTGCGCGCCGATACCCTCGGGCAGTTTGAAGATCATCGGTCCCTGAGTGCGCTTGCCGCGCGAGAAACGGCAGACGGATGTGTGCGGTCCGGTGTAGAACACACGATCCCCAACCTGCAGGTCGGTGAGCCCCTCACCCTTCGCCAACACTTTTCCCACCGCCGAGTAACCCGGGCGAACCGGGTAGCTGAAGCCCTTTTTGATCTCGAATACGCGCGAGAGTTCCGTGCCGGCGCTGATTATGCTAGCTTCCGCCTGGATGATCGCTTCATTGGGCTGCAAATTGCTGGTGTCGAGCTCTTCTTCGATTACTTCCGCGCGCCCTTTGGCGGGGATGATGACGGTTCTTGCCAGCATCTTACGCCTCGCCAAAAACGCGGCGCAAGTGACCGTCGTTCCGTTCCAGTTCGGCGCGCGCCTTCTCCACCGGCAGCCCGGTCTTGATGATGACTGCCGCCAGTTTCACACTGCCTTTCGCGCGTGCCAGGGCATCCTCGAGCCTTTCGGTTTCGACAGCGGGGAAGATCTCCCGCAGGATGTTCAGGCAGCGTGCTTGCAATTTTTCATTCGTCGCTTTGACGTCCACCATCAGGTTACTGTAGGTCTTGCCCTGCTGGATCATCGTCGCCGTCGAGAGCAGGTTCAGCACCAGTTTCTGGGCTGTGCCAGCCTTCAGGCGGGTGGAGCCCGAAAGCGCTTCGGGTCCAGTTTCGACTTCGATCGCGACATCGGCATGCCTGCCAATTTCACTGTGCTTGTTGTTGGCAACGCTGATCGTCCCTGCGCCAACGCTCTTGGCATAGTCCAACCCGCCAATCACATACGGCGTGCGACCGCTGGCAGCAATGCCGCAGACGACATCGTTCTGGTACAGTTCAAGTGCCTTAAGCTGCTCAACCGCAACCAGAGGATCGTCTTCCACGTGCTCCACTGCCCCACTTATGGCTCTCTCACCACCCGCGATCAGCCCAACCACCCCCTCCGGCGGCATTGAGAAGGTCGGTGGGATCTCGGAGGCATCCATCACGCCCAGCCTACCACTGGTGCCCGCGCCGATATAGATCAGGCGTCCACCGCGCAGCATACGTTCGGTAATCAGCTCCACCGCGTCGGCAATCTGCTCAGCTTGCTCGTCTACCGCGTCAGCCAGGACCCGGTTTTGATCGTTCAGCATCCGCACCATATCCAAGGTGGGCAGCAGATCGATGTCCAGCGTCGCTGGGTTGCGCTGTTCAGTCTTTAACTTCTTGATTTCTGAGGGTTGAACTGCCATTTTTCTCCTTTACAGGTCAAACAACCGATTAATTGCTAAAGCCACACCATCTTCATATATACTTTCAGTCACTTCATCTGCCGCCACTTTTGTATTTGCATGGGCATTACTCACTGCAACTGCGTAGCCCGCAATCTCCATGGCAGGGATATCATTGCCGCTGTCGCCAAAGACGATCACATTTTCGGTTTTCAGTCCGTAATGATCGCATACGCGTTTCAACCCGGAAGCCTTGGTAACACCGGCTTTGGTGACCTCGATGGTCTGATAATCCGTGATAGCTGCCTCAAAACCGAAGTTTTCGCGTACCATGCGAACAGCTGCAAGCACATCTTCTTCCCTTGCCATTCTGAAACCAAACTTCGCCACTGGTTTCATGGTTTGTTCGACGTGCTCAATGTCATCGAGGATGGTATAAACCCGCCTATATTCGCGCGCTGATTTTTCCCGCTCTGCCTCATTTGGCTGCAGATCCAGCAAACGCTCAAAATCTTCTTTCATCAGGTAACCGGAACCGTCGTGAAAAGAGACATGGAAAGAATTCGTGATGGTGGGCAACCAACGCAAAAAACACAATGCTGTCTCCACATCGAAACCATCAAAATTGTAAACTTCCTTAGTGCGGATGTTGCCAATCATCGTGCCATTGGATCCAATGGCGATCTGGAAACTGGGGATATCGAATACTGCCGGTGGTAAAGTAAAAACATGACGGCCGGTCGCCACGATGGTCCCTATGCCGCTTTCAGCAAGGCGCGTTATAGTGGACTTGGTAACATCAGTGATAAAACTCTTGGTCAGAATGGTACCATCCAGGTCAAAAGCGGCCAGCTTAATATTTTCTTTAATAAAATCTCTATTCAAAACTTATCCTTTCAATACTTGTGACACTTTACCTTCCGAGACTCTTAATGACTCCCGTATACTTTTCTATCAGCGCCAGGTTGCGCTCGTGCCCGTTGGGTACGTTACCTGAGGTCAGGAGTTCGAGTTCGTAGCCTTCCGCCTCTGCCAACTCCGTCATCATGGCAGTCAGGGTATGAACGATCGCTGCTCCAGCGATGGTCGATGTTGGGGCAATCTTGATCCCCGAAGCCACTTCCACGCATGCATCGCCCAACACGCCGAAGTTATCGAGCACGATATCGCAGATCTCGTACAATTTCAACCCGGAATGGTGGCGGCTTTGCAGCGGGCGGGAGTGATTCAGATTGGTCAGAGCTATAGTCAGGGCGCCGCGTTCTTTTGCGCCCAAAGCCATCTCGATCGTCAGCGGGTTGATGCCGCTGTTCGAAAAGACGATCACCACATCCTTCGCACCAACCTTGAATTCCTCCAGTAGCGGCTCAGCTTTGCCCTCGCTGCGTTCAAAAGCTGACGAACCCATGGCGGATTTGTGCAGCATGAGTTCTTCGGTCAGGATTGGATTCACGCCCATCATGCCGCCGGCGCGATAGAACATCTCAAGTGCCAGCAGATGTCCATGCCCGGTGCCAAAGGGGAATATCATCCCACCCTGTTTGACCCGCCCCAGGATTTCGGCTGCAGTTTGGCGATATTGCCCTTCGTTCTCCTTGATTTTTTCAAGGATCTCGCCCAAGTTTTCCAGGTATTCACTCGCGTATGTCATTCTTTACTCCACTTCTCCTGCCATCAACCATGCCAGGTCATCCGTGATTTCTTCCGTGGCTCCCTTGGGCATGGGTGACATGATGCTTTCGTAGGTTTTGCCATACTCGCCTTCATCCGCAAGATAGCCGCCGTAATCATCAGCATAGCCCCAGATGAGCGGGAGTTTTGCCTTGCTGGCTGCTTTGATCTTTATGCCAAAGCGCGAGAACATCTCGCCGGGCTGCTTACAGATTTCAATATCGCCCAAGCGGATAATTGCCGCATCAAAAATGGCAGTTATCTCCTCTTTTTTCAATTTTAGATCGATGGCATAGTCTGAAGAGAGCAGAATTTTGTGCTTGTCGTAATTCTCTTCAGCTGCCATTTGTAGCCTGATCTGCGCCTGCAAACTCTTGAGGGCGTCTCTATCCACGGGATATCTGGTTTCCCAATGATACCCTTCGACCAGTGGCTTGCTCAGGCTGAGCGGTTTAAGCTCTTCACTCGCAAAAAGCTGTGCCAGAATGCCCTCGCCCGTGCGGGAGAGCTCCTGGTCATCGTGACCCTGGCGATAGTTGCGGTTGCTCATGTCTCCTGATGCGCCTTGCATCATCAGGGGATACACTCCCAGCCTCTCCCTGACACCCCGGCTGATGTAACCCAGCAAGTCGCTGCTGATCTGGAGATTCTGAGCGCCCAGAACTGTCGGGTGGCAGGAAATGTTTACGATTGCCGCTTCCACGGTGTTGCTATTTTTGAAAACGATCAGCGTGACGTCTTTATCTTCAGGCTTGTCCATTCCGTTGCGGTTGCCATACAATCCATCAATCTTTACGGTGCGATACCAGGCTTCAACTTCCAGCGGTTCGGATTCAAAACATGCTGAAATGGTGGAATAAATCTCTTCTTTTAGGATATCCTGATACCGCCGCCAGAAACCATCATCGCTTTCTTCGTCAAACATCGGTAAGCGCTCAGACCGGATTTCCGGTCCTGCGTGGGTGTGGGTGGTGGCAATTGTTACCATATCCGGATGGATGCCGAACGTTCGCTGCAATCTGTCCTTAACTGCGGCGACAATTTCCGGCGTGATCATCAGAATTTCCACATCGCACATCACAATTGGCGTCCCTTCAATTTCCAGAAGAATCGCGGTGCATTTCAAATCGTCAAGGACGCCCTCAGATTTCTGCCTGCGCATGCCGTAGCCGCCCATAAAACAAGGCTCCTGTGGCGTTACGTAACTTGTTGACGTGGCTACTTTGATCATTATCACCTCAATAAGTGTTTGAGCATCTGTTGGTTAAAAATCTTGTCCCCTTCAGCAGCTCGGTCGAACACCTTGCGCCCCTCAACATAAGTCTCAAGCGCCTTGTAATCGTCGCTGACCACTACAAAATCAGCATCCTTGCCAATTTTGAGGGAACCCTTCTTGTCGCCAAAACCATATTTTCGGGCAGGCACGAGCGCCGCCATTTTCAGGGCATCTTCTATTCCAATTCCAATGTTTTCGACCAAATTCCAGATGCCGTAGAGCACCGGTTTGCTGCTGCCGCGCAAGCGGCCGCCGGGTTCACGCACAAAGCCCAAATCGTCCACGATCACTTCTCCGGAGTGTCCCAGGAAACCCCTGTAGGTGCCGGTTGGAGCGCCGGAATAACCGGTGCAATCGGAAATCAGCATGATCTTTTCGTGGGGTTTGGCCCGCATGACAATCTCAATCATCGGGTTCGAAACATGCAGACCGTCGCAAATCAACTCTGCAGAAACGCGCCCATCCAACAGTGCTGCCCCCAAGCCGCCCACGTCGCGATGGTGAATACCGGTCATGACGTTGCACAGGTGGGTTGCCACGGTGATGCCATTATCGAAAGCGGCAAAAGCCTGGGTTGAGTTGCAGTCCGAATGCGTAAACGCGGCGTTGACGCCATTTTCAGTCAGCAGGTTAATTAATTCCTTGGCTTGGGGTAGTTCAGGTGCCAGCCCCATCAGCCGCAGATGTCCCCCACCTGCCTCGATTGCCTGGCGCGCAAAGTCCAGGTTAATCGTGGGCGTTTTGGGGCGGATACCTTTTTCGCCGACCCTGTTCAGATAGGGCCCCTCAAAGTGCACACCAGCTACGTTCGCGCCATTCTGGGGCTTGCCAACGCGATTCGCTGTTCTACGCAGGACGTCCAGGGCGCCTTCACCGTCACCAGTGGCACTGAAAAGCGTCGGCAGCACGAGGGTCACGCCCTCGCTGGCCACACCTTTCAAGAAGCCGTCCAGCTGGGCTTCTATATCTCCACTCTCACCCTCGTCCCATAATGTATAGCCCTGGGTGCCATGGATGTGAGTATCAAAAATGCCGGGAATGACGCGCAGGTCGCCAAAATCGATCGCGCCTTCTTTTTCACCTTTCCCAAGTTGAATGATCTTCCCATCCTCAATGCGCATCCAACCGTCCAACAAACCATCTTCGGTATATATCCGGCTTGATCTAATCAACATTTCGTACTTCTCCTTCAAAGTAGACTCCGCCGTCCTTGCGGGCTTGCTCCAGCCACTTCATGGCACGGCAGGTCATATCCAGCAATTCGTCTCTTTTTGCCAAGTCGTTACTTCGATGCATTTCGGCAAAATCACGTAATTCATGAACGAGCATATTATTGTCTGTCTGCTCATTAAATACTTCTTCACCATTCTGGCTGACAACTGTAACCGAGATGCAGCGGCTGCTTTCCTGGGGTACTTTGATGTAGCCTTTTTCGCCCTGGATCTGCACCAGGTTCTCGCTGCGGCTGTCTTTAGCCCCAACAGCTTCCGCCAAGAAGCCCGGGTACCTCATTATCAACACGCCGGAAGTGTCAATGCCGTTTTCGGCGAGGTTGGCAAAATAACGCACCTCCTCCGGCTCACCAAACAAATCGAGCATGAAGCGCAGGTTATAGTAGTTGATATCCATCAACGCGCCGCCAGCAAAAGCGGGATTAAAGACATTCGGATTCTTGCCTTCTAAAAATGCTTTATGTCTGCTGGAGTACTGTGAGAAGTTGAGCTGCACCAACCTGACCGGAGCGATTTTTTCGAGATGTTCACGCAGCAGCTTGAAGTTGGGCAAATGCGGGACGGTGATCGCTTCCACCAGGAACAAGCCCTTTTCCTGGGCGAGATTGCGCAGGGTCTCACATTCCGCGTGGGTTGAGACGAAGGGTTTCTCGCAAATGACCCCTTTACCCGCCTTCAGGGCGTCAAGAGACCACTGGTAATGCAACGAATTGGGTGAGGCAACATAAACAACGTCTATCTCAGGGTCATCCAGAAAAGCTTCCCGATCCGTGTGCCATTTTGCCAGGTTGTGTTTGGCTGCGAACGCCTGCGCGGATTCTTCCGCGCGCGAGTATATGGCAACCACCTCAGCGTTATCTGTCCTGCTGACCGCATCTAAAAAATTGTCAACAATAAACCCGGTTCCTACTGTTCCAATCCTCATTTCTAACCTTCCTTTTTCTTCTTTTCTTCCACCGCCTGGCGCTGCTCCGCCAGCGATTCTTTCATACTTCGGATAACCATGCCCTTGTTGTAATAGGTGTCCAGGTAGCGTATTTTCGCATTCGCTTCGATTTTGCGCACCACGGGCATCAACTCTGGCAGCTGGCTGATGAGGACATTTGGCACGACAAAGATTTGGGTTGGCTTTTCAGGGTCGTAGGTGACAAAGACCGAACCATTGGGAATCTGCTGGGTGTCCACATTCATCTTTTCCCAGAATTTGACATCTGCCAGGGTTTCGAGCTCAGGGGTCACCAACTCTGCCACAAATTCGTAAAGCCAGAAATTGGTGAAGGTGCTGTCGCGCATGCGCATCACGCGCTCGGAACGTTTGATGTTTGCCAGCGCCACTTTGCCGCTTTTTGCCATGCGTGTAATAACACGTTTGTCCCAACCTTCTTCCATCCACCTGAAAAAGATCAGCAAAGCCACGGAGATGATCGCGAAAAGAATCAAGTAAGTTGTCTTGAATTCAGGGTAGCGGTTGTACACAAAAAAGTAGCCGCCGGCAAGCGCCAGGATGATCACGGTTAGAAGGGCAAGCAGGCTGTTGATGATTTTGGCGATTTTCAATTGCATGGCTGTTTTTCCTGTTCAATTGTTGCGTTTATAAATAGTGGTCACCCCGATTTATCGAAGTGACCACCACAGTTTTCGTAATTAAATGGGCATTCGTTCGAATGCTGCCACAAAGAGCCTAAAGGCCCGCTTTTTGCAGCAGTTCAAGGAAGTCCTGAGGTTGATAAGTGGAGACGGTCTGGGTCAGCAGTTTACCGCCTCGCAGTTCCGCAATCTTGCGATACACTTCGGCATCTTCCTTGGTTGCGGCGATCGATTTCTTTTCCACCATTACGTACTTGGTCCCGGCAATCGGGGCAGCATTTCCGACATTGACTTCGCCAACTTCAAGCCCGCTTTCAAGAATGCGCAGCGCATCAGTGGGGAATTTGGCAATTACAAAGAGTGACACTTCCGGGTGCTCTTTGACGTAGTCTTGCAATTCTTGATGCGACAGCACCAGGACCTTGGCGTCTCTTGCGGCAAGGGGCAGTGCCATCTTTTGGATCCGGTCTTTGGCTACGTCATCATTAACGACAACGATGACATCCGCGTTAATGCGGCGCATCCATGTTACGGCGACCTGTCCGTGAATCAAACGATTGTCAATGCGAAGGTGCTTAATCATATTTTTACTCTCTCTCTAACACATCCCTTAAATAGTTCTGGTGGCGGAGAAGGGATTTTCTCCGCCACCACTAATTGTACTAAAGATTAGCCCAAAATGCCGAGAGCGCCCAGTACAAAAGCAATCACCGCGACGATCAAAATGACGCGTACGGGATTGACCTTCTTCTTGAGCAGCCAGTAGCAGAAGGCTACCAGGACGATCGGCAGCAATTTCGGCAGGATGCCATCAAGCGTATCCTGCAGTGCAACTGTCTTCACTACTGTCTCGCCGGTTGTTGGATCAGTTAGTGACCTGGCATAGGTGTACTTCAGCGCCAGGCCAATCATGCTCGGCACAAAACCACCAACCACGGTCAAACCGAGGATCTGGGCAGCTTTACGCAGGGTGTTGAAGTCGGTGTTGCCCTCGATGTCTTCGAGGATGGCAACAGAGCGCTTGTAGCCCCATTTGAAGAGCGGCCATCTCGCGAGGAAGAGAGCCAGAAGCGGGAGAATGATCACGGGCAGTGATAGGAAACTGCCGTCAGCTGCCAAACCAGCAGCAATGATGTAGGCAATCGGCTTTACCAGCACAGCCTGGATCGTGTCGCCAATGCCAGCCAGGGGTCCCATCAGGGCGACCTTGATGCTGTCGGACATGTCTGTTTCATAGCCTTCTTCAAGGGCGACGGCTGCGCCCATGATCACGGCTGAACCGCCCGGATGGCAGTTGTAGAACTGCATATGGCGTTCGAGGTTTTCGCAAACCTCATCGTTGTTGTCATAGAGCTCTTTCATGATCGGAACCATGGCATATGCAAAGCCGGAAGCCTGCATACGTTCGTAGTTCCAGCACCACTGCAGTGTCCAGTTGTGTCGTGAGGCGGCTTTCTTTAAAGCCTGTTCAGAGAGTTTAGCATTTGTGCGTGCCATGTTATGCCTCCTGCTTCTTCATAAAGACGGTAAAGAGATAGCCGAGAGCAATACCGATGATGGCCAGGCCAATCGTGGGAACGTTCATATACGCGAAGAGTGCATAGCCAACCAACATAAATGGCCAGAAGTGCTTGATGTCCATGTATGAAAGCAGTAGAGCAAAACCGACGGCCGGAAGAGCCTTTCCAATGACAACCAGACCATTCTTGATCCAGGCGTAATTGGCGATAAAGTCGGCAATCACCTGATACTTGTCAATGAACAGCATACCAATGAACACGGGAATGAAGCGGCTCCAGAACCAACCCATGGTGCCGAGCAGATGCCAGCGTTCGAAGGCTTTGATGTCTTTGTTGGCGAGGGCTCTGTCACCACCGTGCTGGAAGACGGTTGTAACGCCGCGGCCAAAGATGTCGAACCAGGAGATAAGCAAACCAACTACGGTAGCAACAAGGAGTCCTTGTTCCAAACTGCCACTCTGCTTATATACGACCGTGCCGAACATAGCGCCAATGTTATAGTCAGGCGTTGTCGCGCCTCCATAAGTGTAGAAGCCAATGTCCAAGAGGGCGGCAGTTGCACCGACCTCGAGACCCAACTTCACATCGCCGACCACAAGACCAGTGACGACGCCAAAAATAAGTGGATTGTAGATACCGCCCATCGATAATGCGGTAAATATAATCATCAAGCCTGTAAATATTGCTAAAAACAAAGCGAGAAGAAAATTCTCCTTTTAGGTCTTACTCCTTTCATTAATTTTGGAGGTTTCCCTCCTGATGAACTACACATGATTGATCCGATCAAAGTACTTCTTGAGCAACGCGTCGTTATATTGTTCACCTCCATCGATATTCTGTGACTTAAAGAATGGCGGCGTGATACCCTTTGCAAGCAGCATCTTCGCCGATTCAAGCACAACAGCCTGCAGCGCAACCGCGGTGACAATGGATGACATACCGCAAATAGCGGTGTCAAGCCCTTCAAGCTGGATGCTGGCATCGCCATCAGGAACCTGATTGTCAATGACTACATCCGCCACCTCGAATAAGCGTTTGCCGGACTGGTGCTTTGAACTAAGTTTGGAGCTGGCGCTGACGGAAGTCAGGGCAACAACTTTGGCGCCCCTTGCTTTCGCCTCTAAGGCGATCTCAATTGGCAGGGGATTGCGACCTGAGTTGGAAATGATAAATACCACATCCTCCTTCAGGATCTCAACCTTCTTCATGAGGATCTCACCAACGCCCTGGATGGCTTCATAGGAGCCGCCAGCTGGATCTTTAATTACTTTCGAGGGCACGTAACCACCAGCACGCCCACACAACTCAATTGCTCCAGCATAAGAATGCCCGGAACCAAAAGCCTGGATGATGCCACCGTGTTCGAACGTGTCTGCAATACAGCGGGCAGCCGCAAGAATGTTTTCTCCCTGAGTTTCCTGGAGCTGACCGATAAGCTTATATGCCTTCTCGAACACTTCATTATTCATTCGTACACCTCTGAAATATTTTATTGTTAACACAGTTCTGACTGATTGCAATAATTGTTCCAGCAAGAAAAACTTGAACCTGTCTTACTGGCACTTCTGTAATGATAATAATACAAAATATACCAGTGTCAATACAAGTGGTTTATTTTGGGAGCGTAATCATTGTCTGCCCCCAAGCTTTGTACGTCCCTTAGAATGTGGTTAAAGTGCGGATCAGCCTGACCAAGCCGGCTAATCTATCAGTATCTATTATATCGAATTTTTCGTCCTCTTGTATATTTGGAACACCAAACGATAGTTTTGCGCCTTTGACCGAAGTATCGCTCACTTTCATGTGGCAACTGAAGTGCACTTGCCCGCAGCCAGTGCGTTGGATCAACTCCTGCACATTCCCTGCCCGAACGCCGCCGCCGGCCAGCACTTCCACCGCCCCCACCTCGACGCAGCGCTTGATCATTTCGGCACCTGCCGGCGCGGAAGGCTCCCTTCCGCTGGTCAGAATGCGCCTGAAACCGAGCTCAGCCAGCCTGGGCAGCACTTCTTCCGGCTCATTTTTCATGATGTCAAAGGCGCGATGAAAAACCAATTCCCTGCCGCCTGCTGCTTCCGCCCAGGTCTTACAGCGTCCTTCATCCAACCAACCGTCTGCAGTCAAAAAACCTACCGCAAAACCATCGGTACCTGCCTTTGCCAATTCACGCGTGTCCCGCAGCATGGTCTTAAATTCGAGGTCAGTGTAACAAAAACCTCCAGCCCGCGGACGGATCATGCTGATCACCGGGATGCCCACCCTGGCTTTGGCTTCCAGCAATGCTCCGACTGAAGGGGTAAGCCCACCCACAAACAGCGCTGAATTCAACTCCACCCGATCTGCTCCAGCCCCAGCTGCCCGTACTACATCGTCCACTGAACCGCAGCATACTTCGATGACCACCTTTTCCATTGCGATCTCCTGTTAGATAATTCCAAATTTTTCAAACGTGTGCCAGATGCCATCCTCATCAGGAGCCGGCGCGTGATAATCCGCCGCAGCCATTACTTCAGGGCTGCACTGCCCAATCGTCACGCCAATTCCGGCTGCCTTTAGCATGCTGATATCATTCTGCCCATCGCCAATTGCCATTGCTTGCTCTATCGGCACTCCAAAGTAATCCAGGACTGCCCTCATTCCAACATCTTTTCCGCCTTCACGAGGGATCACGTCACAGTTATAAGGGTTAAAACGGACAATCTCACTATTACTTAAATAGGGCGTAATTTGCGCCTCGATCTCATAATTTATATAAGGCGCAATGGAAAGCACATCGCGGCTTACCGCCCCATCCGCCAAAGTCACCACTGGGTAAGGAATATGGATCATTTCATGAAAAGACCGTACATTTTCGTCTATCTTCGTCAGATAGAGCTTATCTATCTCAACCAGGCAGCAAGCAAAGTTCAGTTCTTCTGCCAGGCGCAAAATGGTGGCCACATCATGCGGATCGAGAACAGCCTTGTGAACAATGGTGTCATCCGGCAGGTAACAAAGCTGCCCGTTGACCGCCACATAGCCATCCAGCGCGATACCCTGCAATATCTTGCCCTCTTCAAAAGTGCGGGTGTGCCTGCCAGTCGCGACAAACACCCTGACCCCATTTTTGCGCGCCTTTTGGATCGCCTCCAGAGCGCTGGTTGGAATCGTGCGGGTTATTGAACTCGTCAGAGTATTGTCCACATCGCAGAATACCACTTTTATCATTGTCTATCCTTGGTTATGTTATTATGATTTCGTTATGCTATTATATCGAAGCTTATGCTACTAAAGATACTAACAATGGAGAATGGTGAGAGATGCTAATTAAGAATGGTCTTGTTTTCTGCGAAGATTTCGCCCTGCGCGAAGGGGACGTTTACACTGAGTTCGACCGCATCAGCGAACCTCAAAATCAGCCGGAAGTACTTGATGCCACTGGATGCATTGTCGCTCCTGGTTTCATCGACATACATATCCACGGCGCTAACGGCACTGATTTCTGTGACAGCACCCGCGAAGCGCATGCGAATATCGCCCGCTACCTGGCATCTGTTGGCGTCACCAGCTATCTTGGCACCACCATGGCAATGCAAAAACCTGTTCTGCTGAACATGGTCCGCAGTGCCAACGAGTTCATGGATAATCCCGTTGAAAATGGCGCTGTTATGCGAGGAATCAATCTCGAAGGTCCTTTTGCTGCAGTTGAGAAAAAGGGCGCCATGGACCCCAACAACCTGATTGATCCTGATTACGATCTCTTCGTTGAGCTTAATGAAGCTTCCGGCGGTCGCATCCGGCTTAACGATGTCGCACCCGAGAAGCCTGGCGCGCTTGATCTCATCGAACGCACCAGTGAAGTCTGCGTGGTCAGCCTGCATCACACCAGTGCCGATTACGAGCTGGCTAAAGAGGCGTTTATGCGCGGCGCCAGCCATGTTACCCACCTCTACAACGCCATGAATGGCTTCAGCCATCGGGCTCCTGGCCTCATTGGCGCAGCTTATGACTTCGCAAGCAGCGTGGAGCTGATCAGTGACGGGCATCATGTTCATCCTGCCGCAGTCCGTGTTGCATTCAGCATCTTTGGCGAAGATCGCGTCTGCCTGATCAGCGATGCCATGATGGCCTGCGGTATGCCTAATGGTGAATACGAATTGGGCGGTCAGAAGGTGACCGTGACCGACGGTCTTGCCACCCTCGCCAGCGGTACCATCGCCGGCAGTGCCACCCCGTTGACGGAATCGTTCCGCCGGGCTGTGGTCGAGTTTGGTATCCCGGTCGAGTCCGCACTGCGTGCAGCCACTGCCAATCCAGCCCGGGTGTTGGCTATGGAGGATGAGATCGGCTCCATCGCAGTTGGAAAACGCGCTGACCTTACCCTGCTCGATGCCGAAACGCTTGAGGTCCGCCACGTCGTGCTCGGCGGTAAACTGCTCTTCTAGCAGGATTTCAAAATCAAATTCGTACTTGGTGAAGATGCCCCTCCATGACATGGTAGGGCATCTTCTTTTTGTTTCATCACTCCGTATTCAGCCTGTGGATAACAACCTTCCGTGATACACTTTTTCGTATCATGAACCCAAAATCGCTGATCCTGCTCGAATTTCCGAAAGTCCTCGCGCGCCTCAAAACATACGCGTCTTTCAGTGCGTCTGACGCCCTGGCTGAGGCGCTACGCCCCACCAGCAGCCTCGAGAACGCCCTCCAACGCCAGCAGGAAACCCGTGAAGCCCGCCTCCTGATCTCAATTAATGACAGCATTTCCTTCCAAGGCGCGGTGGACCTGGCTCCTCTTACGGACCAGACCCTGCACGGCATGACCCTTGAAGCCAGCGACCTTCTGGCCGTCCGCAACACCCTGATCCTTTCGCGCACTGCCCGCCGCGTTTTACTCGACAACACAGAAAGCGCCCCAACGCTGGCAGCCATGGCTGAGGGACTCTCGGACGGCGGTGGATTGATTGACCAGATCAACCGCACCATCAGCGAACGTGGCGAGGTACTCGACAGCGCATCCTCCGAACTGGCTCACATTCGTTCCGAAATTAAAGTTATCCATGCCCGCCTGATGGACCGTTTGAATCGCTACCTAACCGACCCCGCCAGCTCGCGTATGTTGCAGGAGACTCTCATCACCCAACGCTCCGGTCGTCACGTTTTGCCCTTGCGTGCCGAACACAAGGGGCAGATCAAAGCGATCATTCACGACCAAAGCGCTTCCGGTGCGACGCTTTTCATTGAACCACTTGCGGTGGTTGAGCTCAACAACAAGTTTCGCGAACTTGAACTCGCGGAGAGGGATGAAGTGTTGCGCGTCTTGCGCGCCCTCAGTCAGCAGATTGCTTTGCAGGCTGAAAATCTCAATCTGACCACCAAAGCCATGGCTGGGATCGACCTTGCACTCATGAAAGCTCATTACGCCGATGACCTGCATGCCAACGAGCCTGAGTTGGTACCTTTCCCCGCGCAACCTCCCGAAGCCCATCCCGGCAGCACCATCCAACTGCGCCGTGCCCGCCACCCACTTTTGGATCCTATGACGGTCGTGCCGATCGGTTTTGAACTGGATCGTCAGACCTTTTCGGTCGTGCTCACCGGTCCCAACACCGGCGGCAAGACCGTCACCCTGAAGACCGTCGGTCTGATGGTGTTGATGGCACAAGCGGGGTTGCAGATTCCGGCTCAATCCGGTTCCCGCCTGAGCATCTTCAGGGATGTTTTTGCGGATATCGGCGATGAGCAGTCGATTGAACAGTCCCTTTCGACGTTTTCCGGGCATATCACCCAATTGGTTCGCATTCTCAAACACGCTGACCACCGTTCGCTGGTTTTGCTGGACGAACTTGGCGCCGGTACCGACCCGCAGGAAGGTTCTGCTCTGGCACGCGCTGTTTTGGACTTCATGCTCCAGAGGCGGTTCACATCCGTCGTTGCCACCCACTATCCCGAGCTCAAAGCTTACGCCCACGCCACCAAAGGCGTCACCAATGCCAGCCTTGAGTTTGACCTCGAAACCCTGCGCCCCACCTACCGCCTTGTGATCGGTCTGCCCGGGCGCTCCAACGCCCTGGCGATTGCAGACCGATTAGGCCTCGACCCTGCCATCATCGCCGCCGCACGCCAGGAAATTGATCCAACCGAACTGCACGCCGATGACCTGCTCGAGGAGATCCACAGGCAGCGTAACCTGGCGATTGCCAGCTACGAAGCAGCCGAAATAGCCCGCCAGGAAGCCGAAACCAACCGCAACCAGATCAACGCCCGCCTTGAACAGCTTGAAGCAGACAAAGCCAAATTGCTGGATGCCCATGAATCGCAGCTTGAGAGTGAGCTCGATGCCCTGCGTGATGAGCTTAACTCCATCAGGCGTGAACTCACCCGCTTGCGCCAATCCCCGGAAAAACAGGTTCAGTTAGCTGAAATTGAAGAGAAACTTGAGGTTGTTGAGCAAAAGCAGGAACAAAAGATCCGCAAGAAACGCCGTGCCCCAAAAGCCAAAGGTCTTGGCGGACCGCTCAAAGCAGGCGAAAAAGTGTTTGTGCGAAAACTCGGCGCTGAAGGGGTGGTGAGCAGCGTGGATGGCGAGGACCTGGAGTTGCAGATAGGTGCTTTGCGTGTGCGCGCGAAGTCGTACGAGGTTGAGCGCAAGGTATCAGCACCCGAAGAAACCTCCACATCTCCGCAGCCTGCTCCCGTGCCATCGGGTACTACCGCCCTGCCTGGGATCAATACTCCCGGGCTGGAGCTTGATCTACGGGGTCACCGGGTGGATGACGCCCTGGACCGCGCTGAACGCTACCTGGAACAGGGTTTTACCTCCGGAATGCTCTTTGGCCGAATCATCCACGGGCGCGGCACTGGCGCAGTGCGCCAGGCGGTGCGTGACCTGCTCAATCATTCATCTTACGTTCGTCGGTGGGAAAACGGCGGGGAAAAAGAAGGCGGCGACGGCGTTAGCGTGGTTTTCTTCCATCCAAATAAATAAAAAAGGATCGCCACTAATTTGCTCCCTAGCTTACTGGCGATCCTTTTGCGCCGGTCCCCTGAGGCCGGTGCCAGTTGGATAATATATACATGGTATTCTAATCATTTTTGTATACTTGTCAACGTTTTCCTATCTCATTTTTTAGAATCTCTCAAATTCACCGCATTTACGATTTGTTCTGATAAAATATGCATTCCACAAGAAGTGGGAATGCAAACCTCATGATCTGATCCATAGACCAATTCCGACTGTGTTGTTCTCCTGGCGTTTTTCACCCCAGGCTGACACAGCGTTGGTCTGCACCTTAACAGAAAGGATTCGGTCATGAATATTGTCAAACTCCAAGCTTGTATCCACGTTTTCGATCCTCAGCAAGCTCGCTATCTTAAATCCTCCGCGAGTAACCTCCACAAAGCACTTGGACCTTCTTATGCGCACCTAAGCCGGGCTCAGATCCTGATCCAGATCAAATGGCAGCCTTGCCAGTCGCCCTCATGCAAAGTTCGGTGCTGCAAGGACCACGTACACCTTATCGGCAGCTAGTACTTCAATTACCCATCAAGCAGACCAATGAAGGAAACGAAAAGCCTCTCAAAAACTGAGAGGCTTTTTTCTTGCCGAAGGTGGGAATCGAACCCACATACCCGAAGGTACACGATTTTGAGTCGTGCGCGTCTGCCTGTTCCGCCACTCCGGCTCGTTGCAGTAGTATACTCGCATGCCCCCCACCGGTCAAGAATATCATCACCCTGACCAGGCATTAAACAAAAACTTTTAAGAAACGCCCTCCCGCGAAAGTCGGGAGGGCATCAGATAACTTGGGCTTACTTTGGCGTGTACACCGAAAAATTATCAAATTCGATGACGACCGGGAGCTCTTCATAAGAACCAGAAATGATCCCAACATCTCCTGCGGAAAATTCGCTGTCATTGACCTTCGCCATTAACTCTTCGTCAATGAAGATGGAAAGTTCCGTGCCAATGCAACTGATCGCGACTTTGTGATAATCAGCGGATAAGTCGGCATCCACAAATTCGTTGAACAGGGCAGTCCATGTTCCATCTACCTTCTTGTAGATGGTCACATAGCTATCATTACCAAAACTCAGACTGTAAAAGTTATCCTTATCCTGGTAACGGCACACCAAACCCATATCATTCTCAAGCACATCTCCCACGCGGAAAACCTCCACCTGCACAATCACATCGCTCAGGTCCAGATCGTTTGTTGGAGAGGTGGCTGTTAGCAGTTCTTCGTTGAAATCGAAAGCAAATCTGCCGTTTCGCCACTCAGTAACAGCTCCTGTTTCGTCAAATAATGTCCAGTTCCCATTATTGGGCGTGTCAAAGTCGTCGGAAAAATTCATTTCCCAATCGTTAGCCAGGTCAGGTAAAACCACTCCCTCTTGAACTGGTTCGGGGGCGACGCTGGTTGTAAAATCACCAACAGCTTCGTAAACGTAGAAGTTATCAAAATCGACTGTCACTTGCGGGTCATCATAGCTGCCAATGATCAAACCAGCATCCCCAAATGCCAGGTCACTATCGCGTACATCAGCCCCCAATTTGCCATTTACATACAGAAGCAACCGGTCCCCGATGCAAAAACCCTGCAAATGGTTGCGTACAGGATCAACCATACCGTCAATAAATTCTCCAAACAGGGATGTTTGCTCACCCTGATAGACCTTCATAATTTCAACCCAGCCATCATTGCCAATGTTGAGATTATAGAAATTGTTGTCGTCCACATAGCGGCACATCATGCCCTGGTTATTTTCCGCCGATCCGCTAACCAACACAGTGTCGAGGTCCATGATGATATTGCTATCCGCTATTCTGCCGGATTCCTCCCAGACCATCCAATTAGCTGTGTTCAGGTACATGCGGTAAACGCCATCGATCAGATCCGCACCGTATTCCGGGTCGTCGCTGGTTGACCACAAACCTTGTTGGAAAAACGTTTCACCCCACAGGAATTCACCCACACTCACAGTATCCGCCAACTCAGCAGGTATTTCTGGCTTAAACACAATTGACGGGATGTCAGTCGGGACCGTTGTGGGGGTGTTTGTGGGGACTACAGCAACGGTTGCAGTTGGCTGTGCCACTGTCTGTTCAACTCGCTCGGTCGGCAGAGCTGTTAGCTGGCTTGGTTTGGGGGTTGCCGTTGGATCATTTTTCACCAATTTCGGCGTTGAGCACGCGCTCAGACCAAGAATCATTACGATACCAATCAAGAAAAGTTTCTTCTTCATTCTTCCTCCAGGCATGAGTAGGGGATAACTTTTCAAATTCTACCATGCAGAAAAATCCATTTTTCCCAAACATTAACCAAACTGATTGAACTTTCTCACTCCAAAAAGTGTTTAGCCGCTGGTGTATAATCCACCATTATCTTTTTGGAGTCACTATGCAGCTTGGAATTATCGGCTTACCTCAATCAGGCAAAACCACTCTCTACAAAGCGCTCACTCGCGCAGACATCGCCACGGATATGTCCACTGGTCAGATGGAAGTTCACACATCCGTGGTGGATGTGCCCGACCCCCGGGTGGATCAGCTCTGTGATATCTACAAGCCTAAAAAGATCGTGCGCGCCAAAGTCACTTATGCCGACATTGCCGGCCTGGACGGCAGCGCCGGTCGCGCTGGTCTGCCTGGCGTAATGGTCAATCAACTTGCGCAAATGGATGGCTTTTTGCATGTGGTGCGCCAATTTGAAAACGCCAGTGTTCCCCATCTTGCCGGCAGCATAAACCCTCTGCGCGATATCCAGACCATGGATACCGAGTTCATGCTCAACGATCTGGTGATGGTCGAACGCCGCCTGGAAAGGCTTAAGGAAGAACACCGGCGCGGTGTGAGCCGCCCGCGGGATGTCATCCAGGCTGAAATTGAGCTTTTTGAACGTTTGCAGGAAGTGCTCAACCAGGAATTGCCCCTGCGTCACTACGAATTCACCGCTGAAGAGGACAAGATCCTCTCCAGCTTTGGCTTCCTCAGCCGCAAGCCACAGATCGTGGTTTTCAATCAGTCCGAGGACCAGCCCGCCGTGGACTACACCAGTCCTCACCCCCACACACAGGCGGTCAGCCTGCCAGCCAAGCTTGAGGCTGACATTATCGCGCTGGATCCTGAAGATGCTGCCATTTTTCTGGAAGAGTACGGCATTGCTGAGCCGAGTATGTCGCGTTTGATCAAGCTCTCTTACGATCTGTTGGGAGTGCACTCATTTTTCACCGCCGGGGAGAAGGAAGTCCACGCCTGGACGCTGCGCCGGGGAGCCAACGCCCGCGAGGCGGCTGGCGTGATCCATTCCGATATGGAAAAAGGCTTCATCCGCGCGGAAATCCTTTCCTTTCAGGACATGGTCACCTACGGCAGCACCGCCGAAGCCCGCAACAAAGGGCGCCTGCGCGTTGAGGGCAGGAATTACATCATCGAAGATGGCGACATCATCGAGATCCGTTTCAATATTTAGGCGGTTGAAATTCGCCCTTGGTTGAAAAAAAGGGATTATTACGATTCCAGCAATCGTCTGAAGTCGTGCAGATCCACCCGCGAGGTCAGGTCCAGGCTGACGGGTGTCACAGAAACCTTTCTGTCAATCACCACAGTTTTCAGATCACCATCCTCTTCCAGCCCTTCCTGGTCAACGCGCACCTCATACCCCATATTCCGTGATCCTTCCTGAATGGATGGATCTTTCGGTTTGGCATAAAAATAGCGCTGACGGGATTGGCGCGTCACCACCCAGGGGGTTTCCGGGGTTGCGTTGGAAGGCACATCCACCTTAAGCACGTCCACATCAAAAGGCATCGTCTTTTGCAAGAGTTTCTCGGCAAAGAAGCGGGTAAACCATGCTGCCGTTGAGAAATCAACCCGATCCGAAAGGTCAAAGTGCTCCGTCATAGGCGTTTGCAAGGAAACTGCCAGTGCTCGTATCCCCAGCGATGCCCCTTCCAGGGCTGCTCCGACGGTTCCGCTGACCGTGATCCCTGATGCCAGGTTTTCGCCGTAGTTGATCCCTGAAACCAACAGATCAGGTGGAAATCCCATCACTTCCAGCATGCCATGCAGCACTGCCTGGGCTGGTGTGGCGCCCACGCCGTAGACTTCCCACTCTTTTCCGTGCACGATCAACTTTTGCGGACGGATAAACCCGTCGGTGTCGTGTGGCAGTGCCCGCCCCATGGCTGTCTGCTGCACGCGCGGCGCAACCACGTGGACAAACCCGAGGTCCGAAAGCGCTTCTGCAGCCGCCCACAGCCCGGGGGAATTGATAGAATCGTCATTAGTCAGGAGAATTTGGGGTTTCTTTGTTTGTGTCATGCCTGGATTGTACTCAATGATGGGTAATTAGGGGTGATTTGTCGAATGTGAATGAGCCTGTGTTTGTTTCCAGTATCCTGTAAAATTCACTTATCCAGCCAGAAAGGACAACCATGCCAAAGCTCACCCCTAAAGTCATCCTGGAAGGCACACGCCTTACCTTTAAGACCGAGATCGCCTTTGCGCTGAATGATCACCCGCGTTTCACTGGTCCGCGCAAGTATCGCTACCATTCTCCCCTCATCTCCGGGGAGTGGTGCACCTTCACCAACTATCCGTGGGGACGAGGTTTGATCAACTTCACCCCTGAAGAAGAAGCCAAGGCGCTCGAAACCTACCGCACCTGGCTGCATCTGTTTGAACTCAACCGTTACTATTCCTGGGTGATCGACCGCTTCCATATCTCCACCCAGATGGTCCAGTGGCTCACCTACGGCAAGCGTTATGACTTCACCTGGCTGGAGGAGGGGTTGCTGCCGCTCAATTTCCGTCTGATCTTCTGCACACGCTCACCTGAATCCTTCGCGGATGCCCGCCAGGAGCGCTTGAAAGTCTCGGGTAATCCCAGCCAATACGATGACCTGGAAAGATTCGTTCGGGAGCAGGAGGTGCTCGAGGAATTGGTGGCGCAGTCCCGCCTTCCAGTTCTGCGCGTTGATGTGAGCGATAACGACGTCCCCAGAGCCGTTGAGACTATCGTGGACTGGATGGAAGCCACCGGTGGACTGACTATGCCGGATTGAACAGCTTTATAGAGATGGGTTTTCTCGCTGCAGGTATAATGCAAAAATGAAGTTGAAACTTGGCTTGTATTTCTGGTTGGTTATTTTGCTGGCGTTGACTGGTTGTGTGGCTGGGGATGTGAGTCTGCCCACAATCGTGCCGCTGCCGACAGATACGCCCGTGATCGTGCTTACTCCAAGCGCAACGCCACAGCCAACGACCACACTTGCGCCAAGCCCCACAACCCCTCCCACACCCACTCCCACACCCGCACCCGTTACTTACACCGTCACCGAAAAAGACGACATGTTTGGCGTGGCGCTGAGGTACGGCGTTTCACTGGACGCACTCAAAGCAGCCAACCCGACCGTGATCCCCAATATGATGAGTGTCGGGACCGTGCTGATCATTCCCATCACTCCTACGCCGCCTTCAACTGGCATCGGTCAGGGGAACCCCACCCCAACGCCAGATCCCTTTAGTCCGCTGCAGCTGGCCATGCCACCAGTCTGTTACCAGGACGCGCTTGGCGGCGCTTACTGCTTTGCCCAACTTAAAAATACCAGCAACTCCCCTGTGGAAAATCCTGCCGTGCGCTTTACTTTGAGTGGCGCAGGTAGCGTGCTGGAAATGGACGGCATCCTGCCGCTCAACATTCTGCCATCCCAGGAGACGATTCCTGCTGTGGCATATTTCCCTTCACCAATCCAAAGTGGATTCGAAGTTACTGCCCAAATCACGGATTGGCTGCCGGTTATGCCGGATGACACGCGTTACCTGGAAGTGGGAATTACATTTGATCAGCCAGTCATTACCGCTGGCACAAATTTCGTGGAAGCTGCGGGTTTTATCGATATGCCGGATGGGGAGGCGGAATACATCTGGGTGTTGGGGTTGGTTTATGACCTCAATGGTCAGGTGCTTGGGCTGCGCCGCTGGGAAGCAGAAGTTCCGTTAGCCACCAGCAATTCCATTCCGTTCGACTTTATGATTTATGCCATGCAGGGGGAGATTGCAGACTTGAAATTGTTCGTTGAAGCACACGCCAGAATTCCTTGAGGTGGAATATGAAAAATCAGCTCCTGCCAGAACTCGGTAAGAAAACATACATCATGGGCATCATCAACCTGACCCCAGACAGTTTTTCTGGCGATGGGCTGCTGAGAGAGCGAGACTACATCCGCACGGCGCTGCTGCAGGCGGAGCATTTCATCCAGGATGGCTGTGACATCCTCGACCTGGGCGCGGAATCCACCCGCCCTGGTGCAGCTGCTATCAGCGCGGATGAGGAACTGAGCCGACTGTTGCCGGTGGTGCAATCCTTGCGCGAAGAAATGCCAAACACGCTTCTTTCCATCGACACTTACAAAGCTGAAACTGCCCGGGTCTGCCTCGCGGAAGGTGCACACATCATCAATGACATCTGGGGGTTTCGCTTCGACCCTGCCATGGCAGGCACGGTGGCAAAAGCAGATGCAACCGCAATCCTGATGCACAACCGCACGCAAGGCGCTCAGGCAGTCAACAGTGAGCTTGGCGGTCGCTATGAGGGCGTGCAGTACGACGATATCGTCACCGAGGTGCGCGACTGGCTGGGCGAGGCTGTGGAGCTGGCTATTGATGCTGGTGTGAGACCGGACAAAATCATCATTGACCCAGGCATTGGTTTCGGAAAAACAATCGAGCAGAACCTGTTCCTGCTCAAACACATTGACATGCTGCGCGACCTGGGTTTCCCGATCCTGCTGGGAATTTCCCGCAAGGGTTTCATCGGGCACACACTCAACCTTCCGCAAGGGGAGCGTTTGGAAGGAAGCCTGGCCGCCAACGCCTGGGGCGTGCTGCATGGAGCCGACATTCTGCGCGTGCACGACGTGAGGGAGACGGTACGCCTGGCACGCATGTTGGACGCGATCCGTTTCAGCGAACTGCCTTAGCTTTTTCACAAATTTATAGACGGATAAGGCGGAGGTGACAATTTTTTTCCAATAATTGGAACATTTTTAGCGGAAGTCCGTCTTAAATGCAAGGGCGTAATTTTACGCCCCGATCCGGAGGACCCATGAAAAAGAAACTCGTCTCCTTTTTGATCGTTTTCATTCTGACCCTGACAGGTTGCGTGGTAGCGACCCCAAGCGAAAGTGCCGAACTTGAGCAGCTTCGACAACAAAGCCAATTGCTTTCAGACCAACTATTGGCTGCACAGGAGCAAAATAACACTCTCTCAACCCAAATTGCCGCACTCGAAAACGAAAGTTCCCCACAGGAGCCTGTTGAGGATTCTTTTGAAGGTCTTGCTGCAGAGATTCTACCGCTCCTGCAAAGCCAGGATTTTGCCGCGTTGGCACCTTTCATCCACCCTGAACTTGGCGTGCGGATCTCTCCATATGGCTACGTAAATGTGGACTTGGACCAGGTTTTCACGCGGGAACAGGTGGCGGGTTTCGCAAGCAACCAGGAACTCTACCATTGGGGTGTGCAGGCGGGCAGCGGAATGGCCATAAACCTGACCGTTGCGGAATATTGGCCGGAGTATGTCACCAGTGCAACTCCCACCCAGGAATGGGGCTTGCTGCTGGATCCCTCGCGCAAAGCCAGCAATACCATCGATAATTTTGCTGAGGTTTACCCGGATGGGCATTACGTTGAGTACCTCCAGCCCGGAACGGAGGCCTATGGCTACCTGGACTGGCAGTCGTTAAGGTTGGGTTTCCAGCAAAGCGGAGATGGAGCTCATTACCTCTCGGCGATCATCCACGATGAGTGGACGCCTTAAGGTACAGGAAAGCTGCATTAATTGCTCTGTGACTGGGAGATAAGTTCTTCTGCCAGTTTCTGCAGACGCTCACGCTCGTCTTTATCTTCTATGTGCTGACGCTTCCAGTAGAGCTCCAGCAATTCCGCCGGTGTCATGCTGCTGGCTTCGAAGCTGTCGCCAAGCCGCGTTCGAGCATCAGTTTTTGGTTTCTTGATCAACTGAAAAGCAAAAGCTTTTTGCGTATGATCATATATGCGCGCCTCATCGATCAAGGTTTCCAAGTCTCTCGGATAGACGATCGTCAACCGCACAATCGCGTCTGCCAGCACCTCACTTGTTGGCATTGCAGCCATGATTTTCTCGTTGACGCCCAGCAGGTCGTCCAATTCAACCCAATAATCCTGAAAGCGGCGGATTGGCAGTTGCTGCCATCGGTAAGTTGTTTGACCCTTAGCAATTTCAGCAATGATGAAACCCTTACATTCGTTAATTTCACCAAAATCCACGCGTTCGATTGAGCCGGGATAGATCACCGGTGGGTGCAAACCCAGGTTGAGGTCCTGGTAGCGGTGGATGTGCCCCAGCGCTACGTAATCCAGCGCCGGATTTGCCACCAACCCTGGCGGCAGGACCACATCCCGACCGATTTTTACAGTTTGCTCGCTGCCAAACTTTGCCCCGGCAATCGAAGCATGCGCGGTCAGGATGGTGGGTAGGTTCGGGTCAAGATCGGCAATGGTTTGGCTGAGCCAGTCATTCAACATTTTTTCAATGACTTCCTGTGGGCTTTCTTCGTTGGCAGAGTCCGCCGTTAGAGAGGCCATGATGCCAGAACGGGTGATCCAGGGGATGGCAACCACCTGCACTGGCACGTCGTCGAGATCCTTCGGGCTGAGCAGCTTGAGGGAACTGACAACGTGTATGTAATCCGGGCAGAGCGTGTCGAACTCCTGGATAGCGTGCGCGCGGTACTGCGAGGGGGAGACGTCATGGTTGCCGGTGAGCAGCAGGGTGGGGATCTTCGCGCGCGAAAGACGCATGATGCGTTTGCCCCACTCGCGCTGGAAAGTCGGCGCGGGGGAACGATCGCGGTAGGTGTCGCCAGCAAAAATGACCAGGTCAACCTTTTCGTTAATGGCGGTGTCGACGATAAAATCCAGGGATTTCAGGAAGTCCACCACGCGTTGCGGCAGACCGGTCGCGGCATCGTGCTGACCGTAATTGGCCATGTCGATGTGAGCATCAGCAAAGTGCAGGAGTTTGATCATGGGGTAATTATAATGTATGGGGTAAGGCCGAATGCGTTTACTTGTCCATTCCGCAGACAACTAAGTCCGAAGCAGGTTGGTTCGTAGGGCGCGATTTTGGGCACCGTGAACTATGTGATAGACGAGTGTATTGTGCTCTCAATCCGCCGAATATCCCCAAATTGCTTTTTATTGGCGGATTGGAAGCACACCAAGTTTTCTGAATGTTGAAGCCTCAGTCGTAGGTCAGGTTGCGCAGTTCAACCTGACGTCGGAAACCTGCATTTGTTGAGGACTTTATTTGCCAGCCCTCGTGATGTCAGGTTCAACAGAAGAACCTGACCTACGTGCTACATCTACTGAAGATAAGGAATTTTTGTCGTCTGGTAAAGAAAAAGCCTGCTCGAACATGAACAGGCTCTTTGCATTTTAAACGGTACTTCTACGCTTCGTGGAATTCGCCATCCACGACGTCCTCGTCATTGCCTTGAGGCTGACCAGGTTGCGCGCCAGGCTGCCCGCCAAATCCTGCTCCCGGCTGACCGCCATTCGCAGGTCCGGCCTGTTGATAGGCAGCGGTACCGATCTTCTGCATCACTTCCTGTAAGGCATTGCTGGCATTGGTGATGGCGCTGACGTCATCTCCAGTGATTGCTCCTCGCAGCACCTGGATCTTGGCCTCGGCGTCGTTGCGCAGGGCACCGTCCACCTTCTCGCCCAAATCCTTCATGGTCTTTTCGGACTGATACGCAAGGCTGTCGCCTATATTGCGGGCTTCGATCAGCGCTTTGCGGCGATCATCCTCCGCCTTGTTTTGCGAGGCTTCGCGCACCATGCGCTCAACATCCGCTTTGTTCAGGTTGGTCGAAGCGGTGATGGTAACCCGTTGCTCTTTGCCGCTGGCTTTATCCTTCGCGGCAACGCTCAGGATGCCATTGGCATCAATATCAAAAGTAACTTCCACTTGCGGAATGCCTCGCGGGGCTGGTGGAAGACCATCCAGGCGAAAGCGTCCAAGGGTCATGTTGTCGGTGGCCATCGGGCGTTCACCCTGCAAAACATGGATGTCCACGGCGGTCTGGCTGTCCTCTGCGGTCGAGAAGGTTTCGGTTTTCTTTACCGGAATGGTGGTGTTGCGCTCGATCAAACGGGTCATGACGCCGCCTAGGGTTTCCACACCCAGCGAGAGTGGGGTCACGTCCAGCAATAACACGTCCTTGACGTCGCCAGCAAGCACGCCGCCCTGAATGGCAGCTCCAACAGACACAACTTCGTCCGGGTTGACGCCCTTATTGGGCTCTTTGCCATTGGTCTGCTTCTTGACAAATTCCTGCACCATCGGCATACGTGTGGAACCACCAACGAGGACTACCTCATCGATGCGATCCATGCCAACCCCAGCATCCTTCATAACAGCCTGGAAGGGGAGAAGGCAGCGATTAAGCAGCCTTTCGGTCATCTGTTCAAATTTGGATCGGCTGAGCTTGAGCAACAGGTGCTTGGGACCACTTGCGTCTGCAGTGATGTACGGCAGGTTGATCTCAGTTTCGAGCACCGTGCTGAGCTCGATCTTGGCTTTTTCCGCTGCCTCGCGCAAACGTTGGAGCGCCTGGCGATCCTGTCGAAGGTCAATGCCCTGATCTTTGCGGAATTCTTCCGCAGCCCAGTTTACAATCTCGTTATCCCAGTCATCGCCGCCGAGGTGAGTGTCGCCGTTGGTGGCTTTAACTTCCACCACGCCACCACCAACCTCGAGCAGGGAAACGTCAAATGTGCCGCCGCCGAGGTCGAAGACCAGGATAATCTCGTTCTCTTTCTTGTCGAGGCCGTAAGCCAGCGCGGACGCAGTCGGTTCGTTGATGATGCGCATCACTTCCAGCCCTGCGATCTTGCCAGCATCCTTGGTTGCCTGGCGCTGGCTGTCGTTGAAGTAAGCCGGCACTGTAATAACCGCCTGGGTGACTTTTTCGCCCAGGTAAGCTTCAGCATCCGCCTTGAGCTTGGCCAGCACCATAGCAGAAATCTCCTGTGGGGTATAGGTTTGCCCCGTGATAGGGATCTGGATACGGGCATCGCCAGTCGGTCCGGCAACAACCTTAAACGAAACCATCGCGCGTTCCTGTGCCACTTCATCGTAGCGGCGCCCCATAAAACGCTTCACGGATGAAACGGTATTCTCAGGGTTAACAATCGCCTGCCGCTTGGCGGGAATACCCACCAGGCGTTCACCGTTTTTGTTAAAAGCCACCACGGAAGGCAGTAAACGCGACCCTTCCGAAGTGGAAATCACAGTGGGGGATCCACCTTCAATGATGGAAACGACGCTGTTGGTAGTTCCCAAGTCAATTCCAATAATTTTTCCCATATTCACTCCTTGTTGTTCTAAAAACTAACATAATAAAAGTGGTTAAAGGATAATATTTGTTTGATAGAGGGATATTAACATTTTATCGGACGGATATTAGCGTAATGTCCAGGCCTGTCAGTGAAATGGCTTTTTGGTATTTAACATGGAACAAGTGATGTAATTAACCAGCAGCAATACTTTATAATTGAAACAGTTATTCTCGAAAGGAAGATGAAATGAGCAAAAGTTCCAGTTGGTTTTTTGGCGCAATTCTTGGTGGACTGCTAGGCAGCACTTAAGCCCGCCTGTATGCGCCTTACTCGGGTGAAGAATTAAAAGCAAAGATCTGCGACTACGTTCAGAATGTGCGCTACGAAGTGGAGCAAGCCGGTGTCGAGAAGAGAGCTGAACTTGAGACACAGCTCGAGGAGCTACGTTCAGGAAAAGCCTAACCCCTATTGTAATCAGGATTATGGATAAGGAGTGCCGGTTAGGGTTGGTCCGGTGGTAACAGTTGGTCCGGGATACGCGGTAGCTCCAGAAGTGGCGGTAGGGCTGAGTGTGGCGGTCGGTCCAGGAGTAGAGGTTGGTCCAGGAGTTGAGGTAGGCCCGGGCGTGGGGGTCAGGATGATCGGGCGCGGGGTCGGTGAAATTGTAGGGGTGGGCAAGTAAGTGCCTGGTTCGGGTGTGCTCAACAGTTCACCAATGCCACCCTCTTCTGGTAGTGGCATGCCTGAAACGTCATCAACGTACTCGATCCCAGGGCGGCAGGCTTCTTGTAAATTGAATGAGACATTTTCCCAGGTAAGTGTATTGCCATTGTTGATGGTACGCTGTAAGGCGTTGCCCAGGCAGCCCGGACCAGCGTTGTAATTCAGCAAAGTAAATTTCCAAAGGTCCTCATACTTTGCAACCTGACCGGGTTGGCGACCAGTTGTGTTAAAAATGATCTGGCGCACCTGCTCACAATTAGCCAGAATGCTGCGGGCAAAAATGCTGATGCTAAAATTCGCCTGGGTCAGGTCAATCCCCACCGGGCAATCCGGACAGGCGGCGTTGACCTTCTGGACGAGCGCTCCGCGCAGCATTTCCTGCTGAGCAGGATCGAGGTTACCAAACCCACGCTGGCAGGTCTCATCCGTTAGGATCAGCGGGCAGAATTGGCTGTAGAAAGCTGGATTCCAGAGCAACACTGCGTCCGCGCCAATATCACTCAAGTGACCAAGCCCTGCCTCGCGGACTTTTTCGTAGATTCCAGGCCAAAATTGGCTCTCGCGGCTGAAGATGTTTTTCATCAACTGTGCAGGAACGCCCGTATCGTCCGCAACACGAATAATTTCTGCGTCAAATTGATTTTGCCAGTCGTCCACCACTGGTTGGGCGATCTCCATGCCCCAAACGTTCGCGGCGCCATTTGCTTCAAGCCCGCCTGAGGGACTAGAACTGGCATCCACCAGCCCCTGCTGGATGAGCATCCCTGCCAGGAGGAAATACTCATTGGTCGACACCAATTCCTCCGCTAGTTCGGGCGTCCGGAGCCAGGATGGAGGACCATCCACCGGCAAGAAGGACTGCCAAATTTCGGAACAGGTGGACTGACCTTCGCCCAACCACTGGGAACTGAGCACGTCCACGTAATAACTGGGTTTGTCGGTGGCGGGTTGGTCGGGATTGGCAAAATCACCCCAGGGGATCACGCGTACCTGCGCTTTGTAGCGTTGGCTGGAGTCGCCATAGCTCGACTCTGCCCAGAATTCAACCTGCACACCTTCCATGCCCGTCGGACTCAGCGGCAAGTCGCAAGCGCTGCCGGGACAGCTAAAACCAGCACCGTTAACGGTGCCGAGGATCTGGATGATCTGTTCATTAGGGAGCGGCTCCACCGCTTGCAAGCGTAAATAGGGCAGCGTGGTACAGTTGGCTTGCCCAGGCTCCTGGTTGCAATTAGTAATGGAAACAAAAACTTCCGGTGAAGGCAGGCTGATCTCAACCATACGTTTGGAAGGCGTCTCACTTGCTCTGTAAAGATACAAGCCTTTGCAGTCCTGGGGGTTGGTCATGTTCTCGTCGCAGGCACTGGTACTCGTCCATTGTTTTTGAATAGTTGCCCCGCAGTAATAGAGCACTTCAGAGTTATCTGGCCAGGAATCGTGCTCGGTGTAAATCTGGCAAACAATTTCCGAGGTTTTCCAGGAAAGCAGCCACCACTCGTAGATGGTGTAATCGACTTCAATGGTCACAAAGCGGTGTACACCAGCAGAAGGTAATGAAATCGATTTTGCAGGAGCAGGTCCAAGCAGACCCAGCAGAAGACCACACACCATCAGGACTCTGAGGAGTGAGGCTATGTGCTGTTGTTTGATCTGTTTAAACATTTTCTCCCTAATACCTTATGGGTACGGTGTTGGTGTAAAGAAAACTGCCGTCGGTACCGGATAAGGTTCGGATTGCGTAGCAGTCGGTATCGGGTAAGGACCTGATTGCGTGGCGGTTGGCTGGGGCGTCGCAGCGCCGGTTGGCGTGATGGTCGCTGTTGATGTGCGCGTCGCTGTCGGCTGACCAGGTTGTGTCGGTGTGCGCGTCGCTGTGGGCTGACCAACCGGTGTCGGTGTGCCCGTCACGGTCGGTTGACCGCTCTGAGTCGGCTGCGGTGTGTTGGTCCATACTGGCGTATTCGTCGGCCATATTGTCGCATACGGCGTTGCCTGCGCGGTTTGCGTGAGCGCAACCGCAATGGTCACCTGGGCTTCGTAAGTCAGCACAATCTCCCCGAGGGGAGAGGGTGCGCTGATCGCAGCCACTGCCTGATCAAAAACCTTTGCCACTTCCTCTTCACGCGGAAGCAAGACTTGGGTTTTCGTGTTATCAGGCAACTCCCACTGCTGCAGCTGCTCCCATCCTAAGACGAAGTAGCTCACCCTGTCCGGATCCCCAAGGCGCAGTGCCAGGGGAACACGCAGCAGGAGATCCACCAGGGAGATGTCGGTCTCCAAGTGATCCTGGTAGGAAGCATACAAAACCGGCAACCGAGCTAATCTGCCATTTTGAACTAATTTATTAAAGAGCAACTGCAAAACCTGCTGCTGGCGGCGGGTACGATAGACCTCATCGCCGTCAAAATATGACACATAACAATAAACCTTGTCGCCATTCATACTGTGGGTGCCAGCCGGCACCCCTCCGCACGCGTCGCGGATCGGCAAGAGCACGCTCACATCCAGATTGCCCAGGTCATTCACCAACCATTTGAACTCGGTTGGATGGACCAGGACGAATTTATCTGGGCGGATGCCAAAGTTGTACGCAAGCGTATCGCGCACAAGTTCCATGCCGCCGAGGGCGTAAGCCGTGTTGAGCCGCTGCATCGTCTGCCCGGGTAGGTACAAAAACAAGTTGCCCGGGATGGATATGACGCTCGCCTTGGAAAGCCGCTCGTTGATCAGCAGCAGATGGATGGCATCCGTGCGACCTCTGAAAGGCTTTTCGGCTTCGGTGCCCAAAAGCAGCCAGATCTTCACATCCTCATCCAACTCCAGCCGGGGGGCAGCGGGAGGGATGGCGGTGGAAGCAGGTCTGCTGGGCGGCGCGAAGGTCGGCCAGATATCCGGGGTGGAGGTTGCGCTGGGCTTCGGGGTTGCGGTGGGTGTGGCGGATGACCAGGGAGTAACAGTCTGGTCACTTGACGCTTCTGGCGGTCTGCCCCCACCGGAGCCGCAGGCATTGATCATGAGCACCAGGACCACCAACACTCCGGCTGCAAGCAAAGCTCTGACACGGCGATGAATTGGTAAGGTTCCGGTCGTTTCCATAGCTTTATCGCAGGGCAAATAGACACCCCACCAGACTAAAGATTATAGCATAGGCAGCGAGAGTCTGAATGGGTTCAATACATATGAGACGATGCTGGGGTTAGGTTAGGGTGATTACGTTCAATATACTGTTTAGGGGTCAGATTGTCCAGAGCGCGATGAGGTCGGATATTGTTGTAGACCCATT
>Ga0116157_10000206_pt1 | contig 66109 bp, 79 predicted proteins | sample AD_UKC048_MetaG_FD_89882 | JGI IMG/M metagenome (GOLD analysis project Ga0116157, IMG submission 89882) | Active sludge microbial communities of municipal wastewater-treating anaerobic digesters from USA - AD_UKC048_MetaG | ecosystem: Engineered > Bioreactor > Anaerobic > Digestate | place: USA... | reverse complement strand
GAACGACTCATTACCGTCAGCTCCTTCCGCTGATCTTCTGTTATTACTATGGGTACTATTTTCCTTGCCATAGGGCAAAGATACTATTTTATAGTTGACTTATCAAGTAATTATCACACTAGTTGCTGTCTTTAATAGGCTGTTATGTTTTTCACATAAGAGACATCCTTCAACCGTCCTTCGATCTTGAAGGAATGCACTCCCGTGTTGTATAGTTGGTGCGCCATTCGGACGGCCTCTTCAAGTTCGTGGTCAAACAAAAGCGTATTTATGGTAATAAAGATCCTGACTCCGTAGCGATGTGCATAGAGAACTGCCTGTTCAATATCACTGAGTGTATTGCCTGCTGCGGCACGGGCACCAAACCTTCCTGCTCCCATGTAAACGGCATCGGCTCCATGATTGACTGCTTCCAGGGCACATTCCAGATTTCTGGCTGGCGCCAGCAATTCCACCTTCGGTTTCATGGGGCGAATTTACGAAAAACCCTTACATTTGTCTTATGATGCCCAAAGTAGCCATTGTGATCCTGAACTGGAACGGTCAGCATTTTCTGGAACGTTTCCTGCCTTTGCTTCTGGAAAGGACTCCAGAACCAGAGGCTCGCCTGTACGTGGCAGACAATGGCTCAACTGACGGGTCCGTCTCCTGGCTCAGGGAGCACTTTCCGGACATACCCCTGGTACTTCTTGACTGCAATCTGGGTTATACCGGGGGGTATAACAAAGCCCTGGAACAGATAGAAGCACAGTATTACATCCTGCTCAACTCGGACGTGGAGGTAACACCCGGCTGGTTGACGCCCCTGGTAGAATTCATGGATACCTCTCCAGGCTGCGGGGTGTGTATGCCAAAGATCCTGTCCTGGTCAAATCCGGACCGGTTTGAATATGCCGGAGCCTGTGGAGGATTCATTGACCGCCTGGGATTTCCCTTTTGCAGGGGACGCATCCTGACATCCATAGAAAAGGACCAGGGGCAATATGATAGTCCGGCACGCATTTTCTGGGCAAGCGGTACCTGCATGATGGTCCGCTCAGATTTGTTCCACAGCCTGAAAGGTCTTGACAACCAGTTTTTCGCACACATGGAAGAGATTGATTTCTGCTGGCGTGCACAGTGGGCTGGCTATTCCATTGATGTGGTACCCGCCTCAAAGATCCTTCATGTGGGCGGAGGTACCCTGCCCAACGATTCGCCGCACAAGCTGTATCTGAATTACAGGAACAACCTGCTGATGATGTACAAAAACCTTGGCAACACAGAGATTATCCCCATCATAACACTCAGGCTGATTGCAGATCATCTTTCGGCCCTTGCCTATCTGTTCCAGGGTAAATGGTCTTTTACCGGTTCTGTATGGAAAGCGCACTGCCATTTCTGGGCTATGCGACATGATGTGGAACGGACTAAGAAAGATCGTTCTCGGGACTTTTCAGGAGTCATATACAGGGGCAGCATAGTTTTCCGGTTTTTTTTATCCCTGAAAAAGGTGACTTTCAGCAAACTCCGGATGCAATAAGTTTTGACAGCCCCATCCCGTTGGATCCTTTGATCAAAACCGTAGCTCCCACCAGTGGATGCCGGCCCAGGTGCAGGACCAGGTCTTCCACCTTGGCAAAACACATTCCCGCAGCCCCGAGTTCCTGTACAGCTTTTGAAAACAGCGGTCCTACCCAGAACACCTGGTCAAGCCCCATCTGTTCCACCTGTTCTACAATGCCCCTGTGGGACTGGTGTGCAGAAGCCCCCAACTCAAGCATATCTGCCAGGATGGCGCATTTTTTCTTCCCTTCTGTCAACCCCAGGTTAGTCAAAGCCAGTGACATGCTCATCGGATTGGCATTATAGGCATCGGCTATGAGTGCATTGCGACCGGTTTTGATCCACTGTGACCGGTTGTTGGAAGGGATGTAACGGGCAAGAGCTTCTGCGGCCTTTGTGTTTTCAATGCCGTAATGCCTGGCCACTGCCAGAGCCGCCAGGACATTGGGCGTATTGTATAATCCGGCCAGGTTGGTTCTGATGGGCGGATAACCCGCCACCCTGACGACCAATACACCATCCTCCAGGGCGGATTGTACTGGCTGTTTGCTTGTTCCGTAAGGTACGAGGTGATCACGAATGGTTCTTTGTTCAAGCATCTGCATCAACACGGGATCGTCTGCGTTATAGAATATCGTTCCCCCATGCGCGTGCAGGTAATCATACAAAGCGCCTTTACATTGCTTTACCCCTTCCAGGTTTCCGAATCCCTCCAGGTGTGCTCCGGAAATATTGGTTATCAGGCCTGCATTGGGTTTTACCATAGCTATGAGAAAGGCAATTTCTCCCGGATGGCTCGCGCCCATTTCAAACAATCCGGCTTCTGTTTTGGAGCCCATCTTCAGAAGGCTCAGCGGAACCCCTATGTGATTGTTCAGATTCCCTTGTGTGGTCGTTACCTGGTAACGTACAGAAAGCACGGCGTGAATGAGCTCTTTGGTAGTCGTTTTTCCGTTGGATCCGGTCAGGGCCAGGACCGGCCCGGTAAAACGGCTGCGGTGCATCGACGCCAGTTGCTGCAAAGCCTGCAAAACATCCGGCACCAGGATACAGCGCGGATCGGTCCCCTGGTAATTATCCACCACAGCATATGCTGCTCCATTTTTCAGGGCCTGGGAAGCAAACATGTTTCCGTCAAAATGTTCTCCTTTAAGTGCAAAAAACAGGCAACCCGGACGGATTTGACGGGTGTCGGTACAAATATCGGGATGTTTTTCAAACAGGGCGACCAGACGTTCCATAGGCTTATGATCATTGATGACCGGTAGATCCAAAACCGCCTTTTCCTCTTTCTGTTTCTTCCAGCCGGTCCACGGGCTCCCAGGCTATCCTCTGGTGTGAAGCCACTACCAGCTGTGCTATCCGTTCACCGGGAGCTATCTCTGCAACCTTGGCGGAAAGATTCACCAGAATGACGCCAATTTCTCCCCGGTAATCGGCATCTATGGTCCCCGGACTGTTCAGAATGCCAATTCCCTTACGTACGGCCATGCCGCTGCGCGGTCTGACCTGCGCTTCATAGCCGGCAGGCAATTCAATAAACAAACCGGTGGGAACAAGAGCTCTTTCCAGCGGCTGCAATGTAATGATCCCGGGAATATGTGCCCGCAGATCCATGCCTGCAGACAAGGGGGTTGCATACTCGGGCAGGGGATACGAAGAGCGGTTGATGATCTTGATTTTCATAAATACAAATATAAAAAAAAACGCTACCTTCGCCCTCCGGAAAGCTTAGAAATAATCACGTTCAGCAATATGAAAAAAACAACGTTAATAATTCTGATTGGTATGAGTGTACTCTGCATGGGATCCTGTAACAACACGGGCAAAAAAGCCAAAGAGGCGGCAGACGCAACAGCCAATGAAACAACAGCACAAGCAGCACCGCAACCGGCTTTTGATCCGGCCACATTGCCCGCAGAGCCTGTTTTTGAACTAAAAACCACGGAAGGGTCCATGACCATCAGACTGTACAGTGAAACACCCCGGCACCGGGACAATTTTGTAAAACTGGCATCTGAGCGCTTTTACGACAACATCCTGTTCCATCGTGTGATCAATGGCTTTATGATCCAGTGCGGTGACCCCGAATCACGTACGGCCGCAGCGGGACAAAGGCTTGGATCGGGTGGCCCCGGTTATACCGTACCCGCAGAATTCGTGACGGGACTGACTCATAAAAAAGGAGCTATAGCCGCTGCCAGGACAGGTGATGCAGTCAATCCGGAGAAGGTTTCTTCAGGTTCACAATTTTATATTGTTCACAACCCGGAAGCCTGCCGACAGCTGGACGGTAACTATACCGTGTTCGGGGAAGTGACCCAAGGCCTGGAAGTCATTGACAAGATCGCTTCTGTTCCTACCGGAGCAGCCGACAGACCCGTTAGGGACGTGCGCATCATAAATATCCTGCCAGTACTCTAGTAGGATTCGTTTTTACCGCGACATTCAAAGGTATAAGTTCCGGAAACGGCCAGAGGTATTTCATATACCCGGGCAATGGCATCTTCGGCTGTAAGGTACAACTGTACGGTGAACTTTACTGAGCCTGCTTCCCGGGTGTTCCCCGAGCTGGAAACCATCCAGTCAAATTGAAAGTCTTTTTGAATTTCGTTGCCTTTCTGGGTAAGCATATCGGCCAACTCCCTAAGGCCCGGGGTATTGGTCGAGGTCACTTCACTAAAAGTTATACTGACCCGTGACCCGAAATAATACATTTCGGGATAGCCTCCTTCTCTCTGGCATGATACGGCCAGGATGCCTGTTGCCAATGCAAGAATAAGTGTTCTGATTTTATGATTCATGGGTTCATGGTTACTGTTAGCTGTGGCTGGCTTCCATCCCACAGGGGTGTAAGCTGTAACAGGGCAAAGGCAATGCCGGCCCTTAAGGGGGCCTCTGCCCGAAGTGTCTGCACAACACTCCCTCCAGGTTCTTCCCCTATGAGCCACATTTCCTGCCCTTCCAGGGTAAATAACACCCGGCCTTTTGCCGATGGCACCGGGTGACCTTGCCGGTCTACCGCTTTTGCGTAGACAAAAAGCAGATCGTTGGCAGAGGCAGGGATGTTCCCTGTATCCAGCCACCATTCCACCGCGACAGCTTCTGAGGGGGTATGGACACTGTCGCGGGCACACAACTGACCCGCGTAGTATGCCCCGGCCTTTATCCATCCCTTTTCAAAGCGGGGTACGACAAACGTAAAAGGCGGGTCCCTGCGCTCCACCAGTTTATCGTTCAGCCATAAACCCACCTGCTCTGCATTGCTCAGCACCTGCACTTCCACCAATGCGGTATCGGTCCCATCCCAGTAATGGGCTATGAAAACCATAGGGTGTTCCAGGGGAGAACGCTGCGAGCGGAAATAGTGCCAGGAAAATTTGGGGAGCCTTTCCAGAGACATGATTCCCGAGGCTTCCAGGTCATCGGCATATCCCCTGTTGTAATCGAACATGACCCAGTAATTGTCGGCACAGGCATCTACATGGTAATTACTGTTGTGCGCTTCGTCAATATTGGCCACCTGCTGGAGCAGGCGTTTCTGTCCGTGTTCCCTGAGCTGGCGGCTGGACCGCTCGGCCGGTTGCAGGTTTTCCCAGTTTTGCTGGGCAAATCCTGCATTCAACGCATAATATTCCCAGTCCCCGTATTCAGACACAATCAAAGGCTTGGGAGTTGCTGTGGGCGGATGTCCCAGCCGGTGCTGTCTGGCCTGCAGGAAAATATCGTACCCGTATTCCTGCCAGCCGGCCGTATAAATGGGAACGGGCATTTCACTGCGGGAAGCTTCCAGTATCTTGTCTATGAATTCTTCGCTCATCCAGGATTCGTTCAGGGACACCTCCCAGGCCAGTACACACGGATGGTTGCGGTCCCTGCGTATCATATGGCGTGCTGTTTCAATGACCTGTGCCTGAAAAGCCGGGTCGCCGGAAAAATACTGCCAGCCCGGGACGGCATCCAGCACAAACAACCCCAGCCGGTTACAGGCTTCCATGAAATCGGGTGATTGCGGATAATGGGACAGACGCACCAGGTTAAAACCGGCCTCCCTGATCTTTTCGGCATCCCTCCACTGTGCGTTCGCGGGTGCAGCATAACCCACATAAGGATACTCCTGGTGGCGATTTACCCCACGCAGAAAAGTCTTGTTCCCGTTGATGAACAGTTCCTTTCCCTTAAAAACCACTTCCCTGATTCCCACTGTCGTACGCTCCCTGTCAATGACAACAGTACGTTTTCCCCTTGCCTTCTTTATAAGACGGGTTTCCAGATCATAGCAAAAGGGTTGTTCCGGACTCCAGAGTGCAGGCTGTTGCACCCTGAGCAAATCAAGCGCGGTATGGGACTGGCCGCTTTCCAGGACGATCTCCTGCACGGAACAGGCACACACGCTGTCCCCGGCCAGAAGGGTCTGTTCCAGAATAAAGGTTTGCGCCCGGGCCTGGTTTTCATCCAGAGGGTTATACCGGATATGGGTCCGCACCTCTACCAAAGCCGAGTCCTGTGAAACAACCGGGAAGGTAACTAAAACACCCCCCCCGGCAGGCGTGTTTTCAAGGATGGGATCGGTAATATGAAGGGGTGATTTAATGATCAGCCGGGCATTCCGGTATAGTCCGCCGTACATGTTGAAATCCAGCAATTTCAAAGGTTTTGGCCCTGTAACCGGGTTGTCGTTGTTGTCCAGGCGGATTTTCAGCACGGCCTGTGGCGAAAAGTCGCCGTTTTCTTTCATCACACGGGTAATGTCACATACATAAGGCAGGTATCCGCCCATGTGCCTGCCGGCATAATGGCTGTTAACCCATAGATCTGCCACGTTCATGGCTCCTTCAAAACGTACCAGCACGTGCTTTCCCCGGGGGATATCCACCACCTTCCTGTACCAGCAGATCCCCTGCCACTGATCGTTTACTATATAAGGTTCCAGCCGGGGGGTATGGGGAAGAAAAACCTCCCTGATCTGCGCGGAATCCTGCTCTTTCCAGAACTCCCACCCCGTGTTCAGTTCCTCTACCCTGTAATAATCCGTATTGCTGCACGATATGGTCAACAGAAACAGTATCCAGGTAAATTTATTCATAAGACAAAGGTAATGGAATTTTACCTACTTTTTCTATCTGTCTGCCCTGCTTTCAGTCCTTTTACTGGTCTTCACATCCTGTGAAAAACAACCCCTTCCCAATCCGGAACCAAACCGCGGTAAACCGGTTTCCCTGGACTCGCAGATCCCCGTCAGTGCCAACGCCTGCGCCGTCGCCCTGGGGGAATACCTGTCCGGGGGCACAGAAACGGACTTTTCGGCCATAATGAACCTGTATGCCGATTCCCTCAAGCTTGAAGCCCGTTATTTCGATGCTGTAGGGATGTCTTCAAAAAACGAGATCACCCCCCGTTCCATGGCCTTGCTTACCCGTGAATTTATCCGCCGGTTTCCAATCATCCTGCAGTACACCTCGCTCACCAGCCTGAATTTCAGGGGAACCATATATGGGGCCACAAATAATTTGTTGCCGGGAAAAACCTACTATTACAACGGGTGCGACGGCTTCAAGACAGGGTATACCTCGGCGGCCGGACTTTGCATAACAGCCACAGCCACCCTGGCAGACAAACGGGTGATTGCCGTTGTCATGAAAGCGCCTTCTTCCTTTGCAAGGGCACAGGATGCAGCACGTTTGATGGATTATGGTTTTACAACGCTTATGAACAGGGTCGCTGTCTATGGCATCCAATCCTCGTTCCTGTAATCCAGGATACGTTTAATGGCTTCTGTTGCTTCGCGGGCAGCGTTAGAGGCACCCAGTTCCATGCATCTGGCATAAGCATTCAGGGCTTTGCCCCAGCTCTCCTGTTGACGGTATAATCCGCCCAGTTTATACCAGGCAGTCTGGTCACCGGAGCCTTCGGTTGTTTTGACGTATTTTTCCAGTTCTTCGATTGTTTCCATAGCTGTCTTTTTTATACAATGCCTGAAAATCCCATAAAAGCCAGAGACAGGATTCCTGCCGTGATGAGCGATATGGGCACGCCCCTGAAAGGTTTGGGAATTCCTACAAGGTCCATCTGCTCACGCATGCCTGCAAAAATGATCAGGGCCAGGCCAAAGCCCAGTGCCATAGAGGCCGTGTAAACAAGGGATTGCGGCAAATCCAGCATATGCGGTGTCCCCCCAAAACTGAACTCCTTTGTCACCACCAGGATAGCAACCCCCAGAACAGCACAGTTTGTAGTGATCAGGGGTAAAAAAATACCCAGTGCCTGGTAAAGTGCCGGAGAAATTTTCTTCAGGATAATTTCCACCATCTGCACAAGGGCTGCTATGACCAGGATAAAAGTCACCGTCTGCATGAAAGCTATGTTGAGCGGGTTCAGAATATAATACTGGACCAGGTAGGTGAACAGGGTAGAAAGGGTCATTACAAACACCACGGCCGCAGCCATGCCCATAGCCGTTGATATCCTGTTGGATACACCCAGAAACGGACATATGCCCAAAAATTGGTTTAACACAATGTTGTTGACAAAAACCGCCGATATAACGATGATTACGTATTCCATACCACTAAGCCTTTTTTAATTTGTTGAACAACACCATAAGGTAACCCAGGGCTATGAAGGCGCCGGGGGCGAGGATAAAGATCAGTATGGCATCTCCGGGGATGATTTTCAACCCAAAAAAAGAGCCTGATCCCAATAGTTCCCGTATTGTTCCAAGCACAGTGAGCGACAGGGTGAAGCCCAACCCCGAGCCCAGGCCGTCCAGGAAAGAATCAAACGGTTTGTTCTTGCTGGCAAAAGCTTCTGCTCTTCCCAGCACGATACAGTTGACCACAATCAGGGGAATGAAAAGCCCCAGCGTCTGGTACAGTGCCGGTACGTAAGCCTGCATGATTAATTGCACCACGGTGACAAAAACGGCAATTATCACCACAAAGGCAGGTATCCTGACCTTTGAGGGGACCAGCCCTGCAACCAGGGAAATTACCAGGTTGGACAACATGAGTACAAAAGTGGTTGCCAGACCCATACTCATTCCGTTTATTGCAGAAGTGGTAGTTCCCAATGTGGGACACATACCCAGCACAAGTACAAAGGTGGGATTACCCTTGATTATGCCATTGACTAAGGTTTGTAGCCTGCTCATTGGATGCCTCCTTCTTTTTGAATTGATTGTCTGAAAGCCTGGTAAGCCAGGTCCACCACATCGCAAAAAGCCCTGGAACTGATGGTGGCTGCTGTTATGGCATCAACCTGGCCTCCGTCCTTTTTAACGGCAAGCCGGAAAGATTCAGGATTTTTCTGATTGAATTGCAATGAAAAATCACTTTTTCGCGGATCTATCTTATCTCCCAATCCGGGGGTTTCGGTATGCGATATGACGGCTGTATTGTTAATGGTGCCATCGGGCAAAAAACCCACCATCACAATTATCTGGCCACCAAAACCTTTGTTGGTGGTTGCCTCTACGGCCACCCCGGTAAGTTCCCTGTTCAGGGTGCCCGGGTAAACTGTCATTTTTTTCCCGTTGACCTCAACCTGATAAGCTTCCTCGGCCGGCATGTTGTCAAATTGTGGCAATACACCACCCAGCGCCTGATTTACCCTGGCTGCCTGCGCTGCCAGTATGGGTTGGTATGTGATCAGGTATACACCGCCTAAAAGTGCCGACCCGCCAAAGCAAATGACCAGCAGGCACAGGAACATGTTCCTGAAATTCGATTCTCTAGCCAAGGCTCACCTCCTTTCTGTATGGGATTGGTTTGATCTTGTTTAACAGCGGCGTTAAAGCATTCATGAATAATATGGCAAAAGAAACGCCTTCCGGATATACTCCCCAGACGCGGATGATCATGGTCATCACCCCAATGCCCACTCCATAAATAAGCATGCCTAAGGGAGACATGGGGGATGTGGTGTAATCGGTGGCCATGAATACGGCCCCCGGCAGCAATCCCCCGGCAAGCAGGTGAAAAAGGGGATCGGCGTTCATGGAAGGATCCATCAGCCACAGGATTCCTGAAAATAAAGCCACTGTCACCAGGATGGTAACAGGAATAAGGGGCTTTATCACCTTCCTGACCAGCAGGTAGGCAAATCCCAGCAAGACGGCTAGTGCCGAGGCTTCACCCAAAGAGCCGTCTATGTGTCCGAAGAGCATTTGCCAGTATGAAAAATCGTGTTGCTGGCTCAATGTTTCCATGGTTAGTCCGTTTGCCAGTCCCTCTTTAATGATCCCCAGGGGTGTGGCACCCGAAGCGGCATCCAGTAACTGTCCCTGGGCCCCAAGCAGGCCTTTGGAAAATTCCCATGTATCGGGCCTGAAAATGCTGTTGCTCAGGGACCAGTTGGTCATCTGTACAGGAAACGATATCAAAAGAAAAACCCGGCCCACCAGGGCGGGATTAAACAGATTGTGCCCCAGTCCCCCAAAGGTCATTTTTGCGATCCCTATAGAGGCAACGCATCCTATCAGGACCATCCACCATGGGGAAGAAACAGGCAGGTTTGCTGCCAGTATCAATCCTGTTACCACAGCCGACAGGTCGTGTACCGTGGTTTTTTTCTTCATCAGGTACCGGACAATCAGGTGTTCTATCAGAACACAACCGGCAACAGAAACAACAATTACCAGCAACGCGCTGAGTCCTGCAAAATAAACGCTCACAAGAACAGAAGGCATCAGGGCAATGATCATATCGCGCATGATCCTTCGTGTATTCTCTTTGCTATGCAGGTGTGGTGCCGGTGAAACAAGTAGTTTGTCCATATTATTTCTTGCGTTTATTCTTCAAAGAGGCATTTCTGGCCAGGCGTATCTGATCCAGCAGGGGCAGGTGTGCAGGGCAGGTGTACAGGCAACATCCGCATTCTATACAATCAAAAACGCGGTTCTCTTCCAGTTCCCGGGTGCGACCGGCCAGGGCCAGCTGATACAGAAGATAGGGTTGCAGCCGCATGGGGCAGGCTTCAAAACACCTGGCACAACGGATGCATTCACCGGGTTCTTTGCGTTTGGTCTCTTCTTCGGTAAAAAGCAGCAGCCCCGAGGTGCTTTTCATCACGGGAGCTTCCAGGTTGGAAACAGGTTTGCCCATCATAGGCCCGCCGTTCACCACTTTGGCAAATTGCGGGGAGAGGTTACCGTCCTTTCCCATTGCTCCGGCCAGTGAGAGGATGTCTGCAATGGGAGTTCCCACCCTGAAGCGGTAATTCTTCTGGACAGAAAGGTCCGAACTGCTAACAGTCAACACTTTGGAAATAAGAGGTTTGTTTTTTTGCACTGCCTCATAGACGGCAAAGGCGGTGCCCACATTCTGGACTATGGCTCCGGTAGAAATGGGCAGCGCAAACGACGCGACCCTTCTGCGCAGAAGTGCATCTATGAGTTGTTTTTCCCCTCCCTGGGGATACCTTTTTTTGAGTGGCACTACCTTCCATTGCAGGGACTTTGAGGTCAGTTCCCTCATCAGTTTTATCGCCCGTGGTTTATTATCCTCAATACCAATGATTCCGTTCACATCTTCTCCCAATGCCCTACGCATCAGCTCACCTCCTATGAGTACTTCCTGGCCATGCTCAATCATGAGCCGGTAATCCGATGTCAGATACGGCTCGCATTCTGCTCCGTTCAGGATCAGGTATTCCGGCTTCATGCCTTCGAGCGGGGTAAGTTTCACATGCGTGGGGAAGGAAGCACCCCCCAGGCCAACAATTCCCGATGCGGAAATTTTCTTAAAAATCTCTTCGGGGGTGACTGTGATTTCATGCCGGACCCCTGGGGAACAGTCAATCCCTTCTTCCCATTGATCCCCTGCGGTATCTATTACAATGGTCAGCACTTTTTTCCCCAGGAAATCTGGATAAGGTGCCACATCAGAAACCGTTCCGCTCACAGAGGCATGAATCGGGGCCGAGACAAATCCTGCCGGTTCTGCAATCAGTTGTCCCACCTTCACCGCGTCTCCTTTTTTTACAACAGGCACCGCCGGCATCCCAAGGTGCTGGTTCATGGATATGAAAACCCTCTTTGGAATTGGGAAATTTTCTATAGGATAATCTTTGGAGAATTTACAATCATCAGGATGTATTCCTCCAATTGAAAATGTTTTACTCATTTCCGATCTCTTGTTTTTTGGGTGGAAAATTGATCTCTGTTATGCATCCGACCGGGCATACAGGAGTGCATTTCCGGCACAGGCGGCACTTACCCGGATCAATGGTCGCCAGGTTGTCGGCTATGGTTATGGCTTCAAACGGGCAGGCTTTCAGGCACAATTGACAACCAAGGCACCCTACAGTACAGACCTTGCGGATAACGGCTCCTTTGTCCTTATTGGCACAAGCCACATATATCCTCCGGTTTTTAGGTCCTTTTGGCCTAATTTCCAGAATATTGCGCGGGCAGGCTTTCACACAGGCACCACAAGAGGTGCATTTATCTTCCAGAATAACAGGCAGGCACGTGAGCGGGTCCATGACCATGGCATTAAACTGACAGACCTTCACACAATCGCCCATCCCAAGACATCCATAGGAGCAGCCTGTCTGTCCGCCATACAGACTGGCAGCTACAGCGCAGCTGAGACTTCCGTTGTAGGTGTTGATCCGTGGCAGGTTCTGGCAGGACCCGTTGCAGCGCAGCACCGCCAGTTTGGGTACTTGTTCCTTAACCTCCCTGCCAAGAATCTGCGCAATGTGCATCATGGCTTCATTCCCGCCTACAGGGCAAATAAAGCTGGAAGAATCGGGATTGTTTATGTAATATTCGGCAAACGCCCGGCAACCGGCAAAGCCGCAACCACCGCAATTTGCTCCGGGAAGGGCCTCAAGAACCTGTTCTATACGGGAATCTTCCTGCACCTTGAATTTTTGAGCCACAAAATACAATATAACTGCCAGGAGCCCTCCCAGTATGCTAAGGCTCAAGATGGTGTACAGTAAAGTAGAAGTCATTTTGGATCCGATCTTTTAACAAATATAGAACAAAATAGTATATTCCTATACCCAATAAAACGATTAATCCCAGCATCCACTCGGGCAAATTCAGGAGTACACATAGGGTTGTCAATGCCCCCATAATAAGGGCAGGTAGAACCATTGCGTACCACAACGCTTTGAATCCCAAACGTGTATGCATTTCAATAAACACTTCCTGGCCAAGTGTTGGTTGCCAGTCCAATGGTTCCTTCAGATGGGTAATCTCTTTTTGTTTTGTCTGGCCAAGCGAACAAAACCCTTTAGCGTGACAGGAAGTGCACGCCCCGCTGGTGGTGATCTGCGCCCTGAGCGGATTCACCCCCGTAATAATGCCCCTGTGTCTGACACACTTAGAAGAAGACATTCCTATTTAATTTTACTTGTCAGCGGATATCGCAGGTTTTCATAGCTGCCCAGCCTGCCCGTTACCCGCCCCACCACTACGGGGGACTCTATAAATAAGGGAATTTTGTTGCGGTCGTCACTGATCCAGAAGCGAAGTTCCTCCTTGCCGTCAAATACCACACCGGCTACTGTCTGGGCGGAAAATTTCAGGCAACGGAATGTGCCTATGCCCTGGATGCGTATTTCATCCCTGCCATCAAACCTCAGGTATAAATCGTAAACCTCCTCGTCAATGGCAAAAGATATGGGGGAAATATCCCCCGGCTTCATGTTTTTGAATTCCAGATTTCTAAGAAAATAGAAAAGGGTTATGAAATCAAAAGTGCAGACCCTGCCTGGCAACAAGGTATCCTGTATGGAGCCATCCTTGCGGATAATCCTGGCATTGATGGAATGATCTGTGTTATAATGGTAATAATTCTGAATGGTATACTTGCCTTCATGAACATCCCGCATAAAATACGTGGGACGCAGGTTCGTTTGCCGGAAATGACTTTCGTAATAATCATCCACACGGAAAAAAGCATTGAAGAAACGCGCTGTCTGAATGCGCCCTGTTGCCTGGAACAGCGGTATGCCACCCTTGTTTCTTTCGGAAATTTCGAGCGTTACTGTTCCCACGTCGGTATTGAGCACACCCCAGGTATAACTGGCTATGATGGTCAGTTTCTCTCCGGCCCCGAAGGCCAATTGTGAATAGGGGATCTCCCTCACAGGAAGGCACGGCTTTTCGGCTTCCTGTGCAGCAGAAAGCCACGATACGGTCAACAGGAATAACGTAAGGATGGAATATCTATAACCCGCCAAAGTTGTCATTAAGATCGTTCATTTGATTCATCCGCGAGGCATAAGTCATGCCATCCCCCGTTGCAAAATCCGGACCACCCTCATTCAGATCCATAAAACGTATCTCGCTGCTGCGGAAACGCATCTGGAACTCCCCAACAGCCCCGTTCCGGTGTTTTGCCATGATTACCTCTGCAATTCCCTCCAGTGAACGCCCGCTCTCATCTTCCTTGAATCCATAATATTCCGGACGGTAAAGGAAAATGACTATGTCGGCGTCCTGCTCTATAGCCCCTGATTCCCTCAGGTCACTCAGCTGAGGCCTGCGGTTCCCTCCCCTGGTTTCAGAAGACCGGTTCATCTGTGACAGGGCTATCACCGGTACATTCAGTTCCTTGGCAATGGCCTTCAGCGACCGGGAAATGGCAGCCACTTCCTGTTCGCGCATACCCCTGAGCTCGGGAGGTCCTGTCATCAGCTGCATATAGTCTATGACAATGATTTTAACACCTTTATGAGCAACCAGGCGCCGTGCCTTGGCCCGGAACTCGAATATGGAAAGAGACGGGGTGTCGTCAATGTAAAGCGGGGCTTTGGTTAGGTTGATGATACGTTGGTTGAGCTGTTCCCATTCAAAGTTTTTTAATTTTTTACCACCCCTGATCTTTTCGGACGACAAGCCCGTTTCACTTACCAGTAAACGTTTTACCAGCTGGACGTCCGGCATCTCCAGAGAAAAGAAGGCCACCGGTATGTTATGATTTACGGTCATGTTGCGGGCCATGCTCAGCACAAAAGCCGTTTTTCCCATAGAAGGTCTTGCCGCTATCACTATCAGATCGGCCTTCTGCCATCCCAGTGTCATCCTGTCTAGTGAAGTAAAGCCCGACGGGAGCCCGCTCAATCCGTCATCCCTGGTCTGCACATCGGACAATTCGTCCAGTACTTCTCCCAGGATGGAACGAACCGGACGTGTATCCCGTCTAAGGTTCAGATCTCCCAGGTCAAAAAGTTTTTGCTGTGAAGTGTTAAGTAATTCATCGGCCGGTATGGCGTCATCAAAAGCATCCCGCAGGATACCGTATGCTGTTGTGATCAATTCACGCTGAATGAATTTTTGGGTCAACACCTTGGAATGGTATTCCAGGTGTGAGGCGGCCGCCACCCGCATGGAAAGCTGGCTCAGATAGTAGGGTCCTCCCACTTCATCCAGCAGGTTATTCTTCTTCAACTCTTCAGCCACCGTATAAATATCAACAGGGTTGTGGGCCGAGACCAGGTCTGTTATGGCCGTAAAAATTTTACGGTGACTTTCCTTGTAGAAATATTCCGGTTTGACCACCCCTATAATGTCTATCGATGCGTTTGGCTCGAGCAGCAATGCTCCCAGAACGGCTTCTTCCATGTCAATGGCCTGGGGAGGGACCTTGCCCATATCCAGACCCACGGTTTCAACCCGGGCCTTTCCCTTTACGGGGCTGGTATCAGGTGCACGCTTTGCCATAAAATTCTCTCCTTATTTATTTCAATTTATCCAATGCCCTGGTAACTATCCCGGCAGCCAGATGCAACTCATCCTTGTTTATGCACAAGGGCGGAGCAATACGGAATGCCGTATCGCAATATAAAAACCAATCTGCCATGGCTCCTTCTTCCAACAGCAGGCCTATCATCTGGTGTACCTTATGTGCCGAGCCCAGTTCCACCGCCAGCAACAATCCTTCTCCCCTTATCTGCTTTACTGCAGGGTGTTGGGCCAGTGCTTCTTTCAGAAAAAAGGTCTTTTCCTGTACCTGCCCTGTCCATCCTTCGCGCAACAATACCTGCAGGGCGGCAAGGCCTGCAGCACAACAAACGGGATGTCCTCCAAAAGTGGTAATATGCCCCAGAACAGGGTTAGATTTCCAGGATTCCATCAATTCCCTGTTACAGACCAGGGCCCCCAGGGGCATTCCCCCTCCAAGGGCTTTGGCCAGAGTAACCATATCAGGTGTTACCCCGTATTTCTGCATGGCAAAGAGGCTGCCTGTCCTTCCAAAACCTGTCTGGATCTCATCAAAGATAAGTAAAGTTCCCGTATCATCACACCGTTTTCGGAGCGATTCCAGGAAACCCTGCTCCGGAAGGCGGACACCGGCCTCTGCCTGAATGGGTTCTATTATGACACAGGCAGTAGCCCTGTCAATTCGTTCCAGATCCGAAAAGTTGTTGAACCGCAATTCCTTTACACCGGGCAATAAAGGTCTGAAAGACCTGCGGAATGTTTCATTGCCCATAACACTCAGTGCTCCGTGCGTGCTCCCATGGTATGCATTCCTGAAGCAGGCGATCTTATGCCGCCCGGTAATGCGTTTGGCCAGCTTAAGAGCTGCCTCGTTGGCCTCGGAACCTGAATTGACAAAATAAACAGCGTTGAGTGAAGCGGGGAGGAGTTCTGTCAGCAGGGTGGCCAGCAATACCTGCGGTCGCTGAATAATTTCACCGTAAACCATAAGATGCAGGTAGTTAGCTGCCTGGTTCGCTATGGCCTGAATGACTTCCTTGCGGGCATGACCCACATTGCTAACAGAAACTCCTGAAATAAGATCTAGGTAACGTTTCCCGGAAGTAGACAGAAGAAATACCCCCTCTGCTTTCTGAATTTCTAATCCCAACGGAGAGGGGGAAGTTTGGCCCAGGTGGTCAAAAAATTGCTGGCGTATGGACGGCTTATTCTTCAAAATCAGGATCAACCAGAATTCTTCCGCAGTACTCGCATACAATGATTTTTTTGCTCATCCTGATGTCCAGCTGGCGCTGGGGCGGGATATTATTGAAACACCCGCCGCAGGCACCGCGCTTAAGCGTCACCACGGCAAGGCCGTTGCGTGCATTTTTACGGACTTTGCGGTATGCAGAAAGAACCCGTGCATCTATCTGACTTTCCAGCTGTTCTACCTTCTTAAGCAGGGTTTCTTCTTCTTTGGCTGTCTCACTTATGATGCTTTCCAGTTCTTTTTTCTTTGCTTCCAGGTCTTTCTGTCTCTCGTTATGAGCCTCTTTGGTTTTATCCAGGTTTTCTTTCCTGTCTTTGAGCAACAGGGAAAACTCACGGATATACTTTTCTGCCATTTCGGCGTCTAGTTTCTGGTTTTCAATTTCTTTGGCAAGCGAATCGAATTCACGACTGTTCTTCACATTGGCCTGCTGGGTTTCATACCGGGCTACCATACCACGTGCATTGTCGGCATCGATCCTGCGAAATGCAATGTCTTTTTCAATATCACGGATTTCCTTTTGCAGATTCTCCATCCTGGTGGCCAGCCCTTTTATGTCGTCTTCAAGATCCTGTACTTCCAGGGGAAGCTCTCCGCGAAGCAGGTGTATTTTATCTATCTGTGAATCTGTCGTCTGAAGTTGAAAAAGAAGACGCAATTTTTCCTCCATGGTCAGCGTTCCTTCCTGTTCTGCCTTTTGCAGAGCGGTAAATGAACCGGCTTCGGTCCCGGCTGTTTTAGTCGTTTTCTTTGTCATAATATGATTGATAACTTAATAATATCTGATGGGATTTGTGTAGATCTGTGTTTTGCGGACGGCAAAGTTAGGGATTTTTTTTATAAGCTGGTTGACTATCTGGTCCTGTACACCGGTCTCCGATTCGTAATGCCCGATATCTACCAGCATCATCTGAGGAACAGTCTCGAAATAAGAATGATAATTAAAATCTGCACTAACAAAAACCTCGGCACCGGAACGCAAGGCATAGGGTATTAGAGAAGATCCGCTGCCCCCGCACAGGGCTATCCTGGACACGTGACGGTGAAACGGGACAGAAGTTTTACAATGTTTCAGGGTAAAGGTGGTTTTGAGCAGGTCAAAAAAACCTTCTGTCAGCATGGGTTGCTTAAGATCCCCCACCACACCCAGCCCGCAAGGGGCAGTATCCCGGTTCAGGCATGATTCAGGGGCCAGAATGGACATGTTTTGCAGACCCAATGCGCGTCCCATAGCCCCGCTCACACCGTCCATAATCTTGTCTGCGTTGGTGTGCATGGAATACACAACCAGATTGCCGCGAATGGCCCTGGCAACGGTCCGTTCTACAGGGGTCGTGTCCTTCAGGCTTTTCAAACCTTTGAAAATAAGCGGATGGTGTGATATGATCATATTCAGACCATCGGCAATAGCTTCTTCAACTACTTCCGAAGTACAATCCAGGCAAACCAGGATCCCTGTCACCTGGGTTGCGGGATTCCCTATGCAAAGTCCGGAATTGTCCCATTCTTCCTGTAATTCTCTGGGAGCCCATTGTTCCAGGACTTCTATGATATCCGATGCACAAAGCCTCATCACATCAGGTCCTTAATTTCTGTCAGCTGTGTTTTGATCCGGTTGAGCGACGCAATGATGTCAACCGTTCTGTCCTCCCCTTCCTTGTTGTCCCGCATGCGCTTTTTTGCTCCTTCCAGGGTCATTCCACGTTCCTTGACCAGGTGATAAATAATCTTGAAACCGGCTACATCCTCTGCAGTGAACAGCCGGTTCCCTTTCTTATTCCTTACCGGTTTAATAAACTCGTAAAAAGTGGTGGACCAGAAACGCACAAGAGAGGTGCTTTCTCCCAGCATTTCGGCCACTTCTCCAATGGAATAGTACATTTTATCCATAATCGGTTAATCTAAAGATTGTCCTGTGTTATATGCCGTAAGCATGATCTGGCGGTATTGGGCAGGCATGACATCCATGAAATAAAAGTGAACCGGGTCCATTAACTGTCCATTCTTCCAGATTTCATAATGCAGATGGGGCATAAAGGACATCCCGGTGGATCCAGCCCGTGCTATGGTCATACCTCTGGTAACATACTGGCCTTTCCTGACAAATATATCGCTCAGGTGAGCATAAACGGTAGAATAGCCCCTGTAAGGATGCAGAATCTCCACAACATTTCCCTTGCCCCTTGCCGAACGGGCTACATTTACCACCTGGCCTTCGGCTGTAGCCAGCACATCTGTTCCCAGTCCCACCAGAAAATCCATGCCCGTATGCTCCATGGGAATTTTATAAAAAGGATGTATACGGCTGCCTGTGGTAGCCCCCATGGCTTCCAGGGAGGGGTTGCGCAACGGAAAGGCGGCCGGCATGTATTTCAGACTGTCCAGTTCTTCGTACACCATGTTGGACACCCGGTAAAGACCATCGGTTACCCACGCTGCACGTTTTTCCAACCCGGTAATTACCGAATCGGCATGGTATGCCAGTGTGAAAGAAGGATCTTCCATAAGCAGGCGGTAATGGTTTATATCGGCTTCTTCTGTCAGTTCAAGCGGCTGTGAATGAAGAACCGTACCATAAATGCTCTTGTCCCTGATCTCCAGTTCTTCCAGAACCTTATTCAGGTTATTCATCTCACGGCTGAGCCTTTCGTATTCGCTCTGCATGATTTCTGTTTCACGGATGAGGTTTCTTTCGGCCGGAGAAAGAATGAACATCCCGAAAATCAAGTAGTAGAGCAGGGCCAGGCCTATGCTGCCCAGGAACAACCACAGGATGCGCTTTAAGATGATTTTGACATTAAGACGCACCCTGGTGAATTCCAATTTTTCCTTATTGAACTGATACCGGTTCATTGTCAGAAACTATTGGCGTCCGCCCAGAATTACCGCATGGTAATCGTCCGTTGCAATATTGTTGTTGAAATAATTATAGGGATTGACCGGCCGTCCCATGTATATCACTTCGTAATGTACGTGAGGACCTGTAGACTTTCCGGTCGATCCCAGCTGGCCTATCTGCTCTCCGCGTTTTACCAGCTGGCCTTCATATACATTGGTTTTATTTAGGTGGGCGTAACGGGTTTTATAGCCAAATCCGTGGTCAATGACAATAAAACGTCCGTAACCATTGTATTCGTAGCGTATGGCCTCAACCTGACCGTCACCTGTAGAGTAAACCGGAGAATTGGGCGCGCCTGTCAGGTCAATTCCCTCATGCATCCTGATGTCTCCGTAAACGGGATCTTTACGGTATCCGAATCCCCCTGACCATCTGAAATTTCTCGTATCCTCGGGAATGGGCAATATGGAAGGAATGCATTTGGCCACTTCTCCTACCTGTCCTGCCACACGCTCCACATCGTCAAAGGATTTTGACTGGATATAGGCTTTCTTCATGAGCTTGTCAAAATTGAGAGCCGTTGTCATGAGCAGGCTGGAATTCTGTGCGTATTCCAGATAGGGATACCGGTTGGTTCCACCAAAACCTGCATTTCTGACGGCAGGGGGGATTTGTTCCATTCCGAAAATATTCCTGTAGATGTTGTTGTCACGCAGTTGCAGGTTCTCCAATCTTTTTTCAGATTGCGCCATTTGTTTATTCAGCAATTCCAGCGATGAACGGGCATTTTCGAACTCTCTTTCAAGCTTTATGGTCCGGGGTGTTTTCAGTTTCAATCCCTCTGTGTAAACCATATAATACCCCAAAGCCACAAGCAGGCTGATGGGAAGGATAACCAGAGCCCTTACCAGGTAAAAGCGTAACGATGTCCTCTGCAGCTCGTAAGAAAGTGTTTCCGGGTTGTATTTATATTTTCTTTTTTCCGCCATCAGGATTGTAAACACGTTGTCAACAAGCAAAGATAAGTATTTTTCTAAAAAACGGTATATTTGTCCGATAATATTATAGCATCATGACTTCTGGCGATATCAGGAAAACATTCCTGGACTTTTTTAAGGAGAAAGAACATACCATAGTCCCCTCTGCTCCCATGGTGGTTAAGAACGACCCCACCCTGATGTTTACCAATGCGGGAATGAACCAGTTCAAGGATTGGTTCCTGGGCAACGAGCCGGCCATATACAAACGGGTTGCCAACACCCAGAAATGTCTCAGGGTAAGCGGAAAACACAATGACCTTGAAGAAGTGGGACACGACACCTACCACCATACCATGTTCGAGATGCTGGGCAACTGGAGTTTCGGAGACTACTTCAAAAAAGAAGCCATTGCCTGGGCCTGGGAATTGCTCCACCAGGTTTTCAAGTTGGATGCAGACCGCCTTTATGCCACCGTGTTTGAGGGATCGCAGGAGGATAACCTGGGGCCTGATGACCAGTCACGTGCCATCTGGGAACAGTACCTTCCCCCGGAAAGGGTCCTTGCAGGCAGCAAGAAAGACAATTTCTGGGAAATGGGAGAAACCGGTCCCTGCGGACCATGCAGCGAGATCCATATTGACCTGAGGACACCCGGAGACCGTGCGCAGGTTCCCGGGGTTACCCTGGTCAACCAGGGCCATCCTCTGGTGGTGGAAATATGGAATCTTGTCTTTATCCAATACAACCGCAAAGCAGATGGAAAACTGGTCGCCCTTGATCAGAAACACGTGGATACCGGAATGGGACTGGAGCGGCTGTGCATGGCCATCCAGGGAAAAACCAGCAATTACGACACCGATCTGTTCCAGGGACTGATAGGGGCAATAGGACTCCTGTGCCATAAAGAATACGGAAAGGACAGCCATGTAGATGTGGCCATGCGCGTGATCGCAGACCACCTGAGGGCCATATGCTTTTCCATTGCCGACGGACAGTTGCCTTCCAATGTCAAAGCCGGGTATGTCATACGGCGCATTTTGCGCAGGGCCGTTCGCTACGGACACACTTTCCTGGGATTTGACAAACCGTTTCTTTGCGATCTGGTCCCGGCCCTGATTTGCCAGATGGGAGAAGCATTCCCGGAACTTGGTCAGCAAAAAGACCTGATCCAAAACATCATACGTCAGGAAGAGGAAGCTTTCTTACGGACACTGGAAAAAGGAACCCGTTTGTTTGAGTACTTCACACAAGACAAAACACTGAAAATATTCAGCGGCAAAGACGCTTTTCTACTATACGACACCTATGGATTTCCCCTGGACCTTACCATTCTTATGGCAAAGGAAAAAGGTCTGGGTGTGAATATTGCCGAATTTGAAGAAGAGCTGCAGGCGCAAAAAGACAGGGCGCGCCGGGCCACCCTGGTAAAAGAAGGAGACTGGATAGAGGTGAGGCCCTTTGTTCAAACCGTATTCCTGGGGTATGAGACAACGCAGGCTTACGCCAGGATTACGCGTTACAGAAAAGTCAGAACAAAAAACCGGGAATATTACCAGATTGTACTGGACCAGACACCTTTTTATGCCCAAAGCGGAGGACAGGCAGGGGATTCAGGCTATCTGGAAAACACCCAGGGAGAAAAAATCCCTATTACAGACACCATCAAAGAAAACAATCTGATCCTGCATCTTACGCCCCAAGCCCCGGTGAATCCCGAAACAGAGTTCCTGGCAGTCGTGGATCAGGAGCGCAGGCAAACTATTGCCAACAACCACACAGCTACTCACTTGCTGCACCATGCACTCAGGCAGGTTCTGGGACCGCAGGTGGAACAGAAAGGCTCCCAGGTATCGGAAGACGGGCTACGTTTTGACTTTTCGCATTACGCACGTATGGAACCCGAGGAAATCCGGAAAACTGAACGCCTGGTCAACGAGATGATCCGGAAAAACATCCCGCAGGATGCGCTTTTAGATGTTCCCCTTGAAAAAGCAGGCCAAATGGGCGCTATAGCCTTGTTTGGAGAAAAATATGGTGAAAAAGTGCGCGTCGTCCGCTTTGGCGACTCCATTGAATTGTGCGGTGGAACACATACCCCGGCAACGGGGAATATCGGGATATTCAAGATAGTGAGCGAAGGGGCCATTGCCGCCGGTGTACGGAGGATAGAAGCCATCACAGGCCTGGCCGTGGAGCGGAAAATTGAAGAAATGGAAATGATGCTGAGCGGGATCAGAGGCCTGATGAACGATCATTCAGATGTTATTGCCTCGGTACAGAAAATTGTACGTGAAAATGAAGATCTGCATAAGACCATGGAACAAATCCGTCACGAAAGAGCGGTTGCCCTGGGCAAATCGATCTGGGAGCAGCGTTCCAGCCTGAACGGCATTCAATTTGTACAACTACGGGGCATGTATGTACCCGAGATGATAAAAGACGTGGCTTTTTCTTTCCGGGAGGGCAACTTTGAGAATATGGCCTTCGCCGCAGCTTACGAACACAACGGTAAAGCCAATCTGACCCTACTCCTGTCCAGAGACCTGGTAAGTGCCGGATTGAACGCTGCAGAGATCGTCCGAAAGGCCGCCAAATCTATTGGTGGTGGAGGCGGCGGGCAGGACTTTTATGCAACGGCCGGCGGAAAAAATCCCGGAGGTTTGCAGGCTGCACTGGATACCATAGCCGAAGCATTGAAGAACCATTAAACAAACTGGCGTTGAAAATATTTGACCGTTTTCTGGTCCGTTCATTCCTGGGCCCTTTGTTCCTGACTATATTCATAGTGCTGTTTGTTCTTGTATTACAGTTTCTGTGGGTGTACATAGATGAACTGGTTGGCAAAGGTCTAGGATTGAGGGTGATCCTTGAATTCCTGTTCTGGGGAACCTGTACCGTTATACCCATGGCCCTACCCCTGGCTACCCTGCTGGCCTCTATCATGACCATGGGAAATCTGGGGGAATTCAACGAATTGCTGGCCATGAAGGCAGCGGGCATTCCCTTACAGCGTATCATGCGTCCGCTTATTATTTTGTCTTTTGTTATCTCTGTGGGTGCCTTTTTTGCTGCCAACAACCTCATGCCGCTGGCTTACAAGAATATTTTTGCTTTACGCGACGACATTTCGCGTACCAAAGAGGAAATCCGTATACCCACCGGAATTTTTTACAATGGAATTGATAATTACAGCCTTCGGGTCGAAAACAGGGACAAGGTTACCGATATGCTGTACGATGTGATGGTATACGATCACAGTGCCCGAAGGGGGAACAACAGCGTGACCCTGGCCGATTCGGGTTCCATCCGGCTGACAGAAGACAAAAAAAACATTCTTTTCACCTTATACCAAGGGGTAACATACGAGGAAGGCGAAAGAAAATCCGTTACCGACACTGCTTTTGCACTTCAGCGGATCAAATTTGACAAACAGGATATCATCATAGAGCTTAACAACTATGCTTTTCAACGGCGGGACGGAGACCGGTTCGGAAGCGACGTAATGGCACAGGGCGTGCGAAGCCTGGGCCATCGGCGTGACTCGCTGGATTCTCTTTATACCATTGCCCTGCAACTATTCAAGAAACGGATGCTTGTAGCCGGGGGACTGAATTATGCCATGCAACTGGATTCGGCCAACCTCCAAAAACACCAGGGATACTTTCCCATTGACCGGCTTCCCGTTCCCGAAAAAAACATGCAATATCCCGACCTTTTAAACAGGGCCATCGGGAAGGTGGACCAGATGTTGAACCAGGTGGACAACTATATGATCGAAGAGATCCAGATACACCTTCCCCTGAGAAGAACCAAGGTGGAATGGTTTCGCAAATTCACCGTGGCTTTCGCCTGTTTTATATTCTTTTTTGTGGGTGCTCCGCTGGGGGCCATCATACGAAAAGGCGGCCTGGGAACTCCCGTGATCGTTTCCATGCTCTTTTTTGTGGTCTATTATGTGATTGATATATCGGGAAAAAAGCTGGCCACTGACGGATCGGTTTCGGCTGCCTTTGGAACACTTATCTCGTCCCTGGTGTTGCTGCCCATAGGGGTTTTCCTGACTTACAAGGCCACTACAGACTCGGCTTTGTTCAATAAAGATGCGTACCTTGCAGCCATCAAGAAGATCTGGAAGCATTTACCACGCTATCATGGCAAAGAAAAAAGGAAAGCCTGATATTGTCTTTATGGGCACTCCCGTCTTTGCAGCCGGGATCCTGCAGGAGCTGCTGCGTATGGGATATCCCGTGAAGGGCGTTGTCACGGCACCCGACAAACCGGCCGGCAGGGGTCTTGTACCGCAACCTTCTGCCGTAAAGACTCTGGCCCTTGAACACAATTTGCCGGTACTTCAGCCGGTCTCATTAAAAGACAGCCTGTTTCTGGAAAATCTTTCCCAATGGAATGCTTCCATATTCGTGGTTGTGGCTTTCAGGATGTTGCCTCGGCAGGTCTGGCAAATGCCCTCTCACGGGTGCCTAAACCTTCATGCTTCCATGCTCCCCCTGTACCGGGGAGCTGCTCCCATCAATCATGCGATCATAAACGGCGAAACAGAAACCGGGCTTACCACTTTTCTCATTGACGAACAAATAGATACCGGAGCTATACTCCTTCAGCAGCCCATTCCCATTGCACGGACGGACAATGCAGGATCCCTGCATGATACCATGATGACCGCCGGAGCTCCCCTGGTGGCAAGGACCATTGACGGGCTGTGGCAGGGCACCCTAAAACCGGTTCCCCAGCCTTACGTTGCCCCGGAGGAACTCAAACCCGCTCCCCGGCTCAGCCGCGATACCTGCCGTATAGACTGGACCTGCGAACCAGGGGTGATTGTCAATCTGGTACGGGGCCTTAGTCCTTATCCCTGTGCTTTCTCTACCCTTAAGAAAGGAGAAACCCTGATGGATATCAAAATTTATGAAGCACAGGCCGAAATGGCACAGCATGGATATACCCCGGGAAAAGTCATCTCGGACTGGAAAAAAATGTTAAAAATCGCCTGCGGCGGGGGATATGTCCATTTGCTGGAGGTCCAGGCTCCCGGGAAAAAACGGCTTTCTGCCGGTACATTCCTGGCAGGTTTCAGAAATACAGGAGAACTGAACTTCCAATAACCATGAAAGAAGCCGTCATACTTGCCCAGGGGGCATACCCGGAACACCCTTATCCGTTACACCTTCTGAAAACGGCAAAGACGCTCATTTGCACAGACGGGGCAGTGAATAAACTGCAGGGACAGGAACCGGACTGGGTTGTAGGTGATTTTGATTCCTTGTCAGGAGTTTCACGGGAAAAATACAATTCCCGTATGGTCAGAGATACCTCTGAAGAGACCAATGATCTGACTAAAGCCGTGCAGTTGTGCTTCCGGAAAGGTTTCAGGAGCATTATCATTCTGGGTGCCACCGGACTAAGAGAAGATCATACGCTGGGAAACATCTCCCTTTTAGGATCTTACGCCCTGATGATGGATTCTGTGCGCATGGTAACAGATCACGGTGTTTTTCATGTATTTGCACAGGGAATAAAAAAGGCCGCTGGATTTATGGAGGTATCTGTGCCCTGCTCAGAAGGAAATCCCGTTTCTTTTTTCGCCTTTGATCCGGCCATGAAATTACGGGCAGGGGGGGTGCTTTATCCTGTGGAACACGTGGTTTTTGATGCCTGGTGGAAAGCCACCCTGAATCAATGTACGGCAAACCATCTGGTATTGTCCTTTCTGAACGGACCTTTGCTGGTGTACCTTCCCTATCCCCCTACCTTGAAGGAAGTCCGGGACATTCCGGAAGAGTGACCGATTTGCGGCTCGCGGCATAAGAGCCGAAAATTCCCAGCGCCCCGCCTGTTATATTGCCTGAAACATTACCCCTGGGGCCTGAAAAAAGCGGGAATTGCTGGTTTTTTTCAATTTTTGCCTCTTCCAGGAACAGGTAATACTCCTTGCTCAATGTCTGCAGTTCCAGGGTCAGCACATCGCCGGCATAAAGATCGTAAGTGCCTCCGTTGTCCCATACCAGCGATTTGGTAATTATCCACTCAGGAATGGGATATAACAGATACTCCCCGTCTTGTGTATAATCATTGAGCACATGGATGTAATACCTGAGAATCCTGTTGCTGTACAGCTCGTTGTTGATCCAGAGAGCGCCTCCGTAGTAATCTTCTCCCGGTGTATCCTGAAAACCGGCCACAAGCACGAACGGGGTGTCTGTGGAAGAAGGCATCAGCGACTTGAGCACAAGGGTTTCCAGTTTGTGTATAAAGGGGACGGTTGTGGTGGCAGAGTAGTATTCGTCTTTGCCGTCCCGGTCATAGTCTATCCATACTTCCAATAGGTATGTTTCTCCCTGCCGGGCCGTAAAATGATCATCTGTCGCATAAATGCCCGGGGCATTCCACCTGAGATTTTCTCCATTCAGGCGCACTTCTGTTGCATCTATGTTCACCGGTAGTTCCGATCCGAAATACGATGCCGTGGAGGAAATTTCAATAAACTGGGGTCTGGGGTCAGTGGATAAGGTTCCTGTTATGACCAGCCTGGGCTCCATATCGTCACTTCTGAGCGCTATGGGCTCTGTACAACCCGCTGCCACTAACAGCGACAGCAGCCATACCATGGTGGCGGACCTGATGTTTTTTATGGTTAAAAACTGAAATTCCATGTTATTGAGGGAACTATGCTAAAAAGATAGGTCATTTCAAGGTATTGCTCCCCGGCCGGATTCAGCCGGTAATTGATTGCCCAGGGATTCTTGCGCGCATAGAGGTTGTAGACAGATACATTCAATGAATGTTTCCAGCGCCAGCCAGGTTTGCCCAGCCTTATGTTGAGCGAGGCATCCATCCTGTGGTAGTCTGCCATGCGGTATGAATTCCTTTCTGTATACACGGGGATCAGTTCATTGTAAAACCAGTAACGCCCCTCGGGCAGGGTAATGGGCATTCCGGTGGCGTAAACCCAATTGAGTGAAGCCTGCAGACGGGGTGAGATGTCATAAAAGACCACTACATTGATATTGTGCGGCCGGTCAGAGGGGGCGCGGTATGTCTGGTTGTTGTTTACTCCGGGGATGGTTCTGAAAGAGCGGGACCAGGTATAGCTTATCCATCCGCTTAAGATGCCTGTATTTCTTTTCAGGAGGAATTCCACCCCGTAACTCTTCCCTTTTCCAAAGCGGAGTTCGGTCTCAATCTTGTCGTAAAGCAACAGGTTGGGATGTTCTTTAAAATCAAGGACATTATCCAGGTGTTTATAAAAAATCTCGACCGAGGCCTCATAATCCTTGTTGAAAAGATTGGCAAAGATGCCGGCAGACACCTGGTGGGATGCCTGGGGAAGGATGGATGGTCCGGAAGGGATCCAGATTTCCATAGGAGAACCGGCAGAAGAGAAAGACAACAGGTGAACGTATTGCAGTGTTCTGGAATAGGATGCTTTCAGGGAAAGTTCCGGAGTTACAAGGAATGAGAGTCCCAGGCGGGGCTCCCATCCGTACCGGTGATGAAAAAATTGACCGGAAGGTATGACTGTCCCTTCTTCATCTAACAGATTATACCGCTCATCGACCTGGTATAAAGTCGTGGGCCCCACATTGTCAAAGCGGGTGAAACGCAGGCCATAGCGCAGTTGTATCCGTTGCCCGAACAGCTTGTGTTCGTTGGAAAAATACAACACGTTCACAAATCCCTGGCGGGGCGACATGGTTATATCCTGCTCCACCTGTGTTCCCGAAGCCAGGATTCCGGTTCCTATGGCTTTTCCCGGCTGAAACCACTGAAAATTTGAAGTATACCCGAATTCAAAAACGTTTTTCTGGTCCGGCATATAGGAAAAATCCACACGCAATCCGGCATCCTGGATACGGGAGATCCATTCCAGGTCCATTTCACTGGTTGATCCCTGAAAATCGTAATCGTAATTGGTGTACGTAGTGAAAAGCCTCATGAACAAGCGGTCAGATATGGCATAGTTCCAGTTTACAGCTGCTGCGGCATTGCCAAATTTTAATCCCATATCCGAGATCCTGAAACGGTCCCTTCCATTGTACAGGCTCAGGTATAGGTAATTTTTGTCATTGACCTTCCACTTCACCCGGGCATTCAGATCATAAAAATTGATGGTCGTATTTTTTATGATTTCATTCTTTGCCAGGGGAAGGAACAGATCTGCATATGTTCTGCGCCCGGCTGCAAGAAAAGTCAGCCTGTCATCCGCGATACCTCCCTGAGCACTTATGCGGCTGGAAATCAGTCCAATTCCCCCGTCAACGGAAAAATCACCAGCTCCGTCGGCCGGTATGACTTCGAGCAAAGAGGAGAGCCGGCCTCCAAAGCGGGCGGGTATATCCCCCTTGTATAAAGTCATGGTCTTGACTGCATCTGAATTAAAGATGGAGAAAAAACCCAGCATATGGGACACATTGTACAATGTGGCATTGTCAAAAAGAATCATGTTCTGGTCCGGGCTGCCGCCACGCACATGAAAACCGCTGCTCCCTTCCGAGGCAGCCTGTACTCCGGGAAGCATCTGTACCACCTTGAGCAAATCCACTTCTCCAAGCAGCGTGGGTACGCGCTGAATGATCTCGGCGTCTATACGTTCAATGCTCATTTCGGCCCTGCTGAGCCGTTTTGCCGGACTGTCGGCAAAGATGGTCACGCCCTGTATGAAATAAGACATAGGCATGAGTGTGAAAACGGTGTCCTTGTCGCGGTCAAGAGCCACAGTTGCCAGCTGTGGCTTATATCCGATATAGGAAACCTCTATTCCGTGATTTCCCTGCGGAAGTTTAATCAAGAAATGGCCCCGTGTATCTGTGAGGGTCCAGAGGCCACCTTCTTCGGGCAAACGGATCACGGCACCCGGCAGCATTTCACCAGATACAGCATCCATGACCTTTCCCGAAAGTGTATAATTGGTCTGTGCTTTCAGTCCGGCCGCTGTAATGATCAGGAATCCCGCCAGCAGAGGGATGCCTGTAAAAAAAATTCTGATGTGCCGCCTCATTGATCCTTTATATACATAAAAAGGAGAACGTGTAGTCCTCCTAATTATCTCCTGACTTATGTCAAGCGGATACTGTACCGTTGGCTACAATTTAATGCTGGGACGGAATTTAACGACTTTTTTAGCCTTAATCTTAATAGTAGCTCCTGTACGAGGATTTCTCCCTGTTCTTTCACCTCTTTTTCCTACAACAAATGAGCCAAACCCTACTAAGGTTACTCTTTCACCTTTTTTCAAGGCTTTGGTTGTGGCAGCAAGGAAAGCATCAAGTGCTTTTTTTGAATCAACTTTTGAAAGTCCCGATTCAGCAGCCATAGCGGCGATAAGATCTGCTTTGTTCATGATAATAAATATTAGGTTAAATGAAGTTTTCTTGTGGTAACAGGCACAAATCTAACATAATTTTCTTTTGTTTCCAATAGCTTGCAGCAATTCAGCCTGTTGTTTTTCAAGTTTTTTAATAAAAAGCGCGTTTTCGTCAGAAAAGGGGAATAACGGCTTGTGGGCAAGGGAAGCGTTCAGTTTTTCCATTTTTTTTACAAGAGCCCTTGTTTCATCATCGGCTGTGGCTTCAAAAAAACACCCCAGGATATACTCAATGGTCTGGTCTGTAAGATGACACATGTCGGCTGCGTAATACCTGTAGTCCCGTAACTCGTCCATTACCAGTTCATAAGAAGGAAAATAGTACACATTGGGAAAATTGCTTTGTAAACGGTCTATGGCCAGATGCAGGGAGGCTTTGCTCAACTGGTTGCCATGGGCTCCGTCTGCCCAATGACGAACGGGGCTCACCGTCATGATCCATGTCTTGTCCCGGTGGCGTTGGAGCAGGGGAGCCATCAGATCTGCCACCTGTTCAGGAACCAGGAACTCACGGCTGAAATTACGGGCCGGCAATTTGTGGCAGTTTGCCGCCACCTTACCCTGATAAACGTATGTCCAGGCAGTTCCAAAGGTTATAATCACAATGTCAGCAGTATGAAAAAAATCCGCCGCTTTATTCAGTTGATCGTTGGCATGAGCAAGAAAACTGCCGGCATCCTCCCTGGAAAAAGAGGTATGATGAGCAAGAGAGCCGTAAGCCCCGTAAGGAAACCTCATCACCTGGGCAAGTTCAAAGGGAACAGGACCCTCAAGGCGTTCCAGGGAAGAGGCTATGGATGAGGGATTGAACAGCGGGCCAAATGCATCAGGGGCAACCAAAAAATGCAATTCCCTCATTTTTTGTGCCATGTCAGTGGCAAAACAGGATCCTGCAAAGTAAAACCGGGTTGCATATGAACAGCGTTCAGGCAGGGGTTGGGCTGTTACTTTTGTTCGCCATTCCATAGATGCAAAGTTAGCATTTTGTTTATCTTTGCTGCATTAATCCTAAAACTACCCCTTGTGAAAAAAATCATACTTCTGTTGTTTTGTATGACCATGCCACTGATTTTCATGTTTGGTCAAAACAATTCCATTGTCGAGGTCAGTGCGGGGACTGAAACACTCGTGATAGAGGAGCCTGTAGAGGAAAACGTTAATCCTTACAAAGGCATCCTGGAGAACCGCCAGTTTGTCTTCAACATCAAATCTATCCTCCGGGGTCTCCTGGGACTTACTTCCATATTGCTGATTGCCTTCATCTTCAGCACCAACCGTAAGAAAATTAATTGGAAAACGGTTGGAATAGCCCTGGTTACGCAGTTGCTCATTGCTCTTGGAATTCTATCTGTACCGGCGGTACAAACACTCTTTGAAATATTCGGAAAGGCTTTTGTCGTTGTCCTGGACTGGACAAAAGCCGGTTCCACTTTCCTGTTCGGATCATTAATGGATCAAAACAAATTCGGGTATGTATTCGCCCTGCAGATCCTGCCTACCATCATCTTTTTCTCTGCCCTTACATCCCTGCTGTTTTACTGGGGTATTCTGCAAAAGGTTGTATGGGGCATGGCCTGGGTATTCACCAAGCTGATGAACCTCTCTGGAGCCGAAAGCCTGTCAACAACCGGTAATATTTTTCTGGGACAGACAGAAGCTCCCCTACTGGTGAAAGCCTATGTCCCCACAATGACCAAATCAGAGATCATGCTGGTGATGACCGCCGGCATGAGTACCATGGCAGGAGGTGTCCTGGCCGCATACATTGGCATGCTGGGCGGCGGGGATGTTCAGCTGAGCGTAGCTTTTGCCAAACACCTGTTATCAGCTTCGGTCATGGCTGCACCCGGGGCTATTGCCATGGCCAAGATACTTGTCCCTCAAACAGAGGAAATTGACAATACAGTCAAGGTCTCAAAAGAAAAAATGGGAAGAAACATGTTGGATTCCATATCCAACGGAGCCATAGACGGATTAAAACTTGCGGCCAACGTAGCTGCCATGTTGCTGGTTTTCTATGCATTGATTGCCGGAGTCAATTACATTTTCGGAAAAGTGGGGCACTGGACCCACCTGAACGACCTGATAGCCAACTGGACCAATGGAATGTATGACAGCCTCTCTCTGGAGTGTGTCCTGTCTTACCTTTTTGCTCCTGTCATCTGGCTTACCGGTGTTTCAGGACAGGATGTTGCCCTTGTGGGACGTTTGCTGGGAGAAAAGCTTATTATGACCGAATTTGTAGGTTACAGCAGCCTTGCCCGGATGATCCAAGACGGGGTGTTTGAGCATACCAAATCGCTGATCATAGCCACTTATGTACTATGTGGCTTTGCCAACTTTGCTTCCATAGGGATCCAGATAGGGGGTATAGGTGGCATTGCACCCAACCAGAAACATGTGCTGGCTCAATTTGGATTCCGGGCACTGCTGGGAGCTACCCTGGCAGGATTATTATCTGCTTCCATGATAGGAATGTTCCTATAGGATCACTTAGGCGCGAGCCGGTATAAAACAAAGGCAATCAGCGCATAAAGAACGTTGGGAAGCCACAGGGCTATAGCCGGTGGCAATACATCGGCATGGACAAACATTTCGGAAAACCTTAGGAAGAGAATATAGGAAAAGCTCAGGGCAATGCCTATCCCTATGTTCAGTCCTATCCCGCCCCGTCTTTTACGTGACGATAAAGACACACCCATGATGGTCAGGATAAAAGAAGAAAAGGGTATGGCCAGGCGCGAATTTTTCTGGATCAGCGCAAACTTAATGTTCGTGTCGCCACGCAGGCGCAGGGTTTCGATGAAACGATTCAACTGTCTCAGGTTGAACTGTTCTACAGATTCCTTCCTTCTCACCAGGTCTGCCCCGGTAATATCAATCAGGGTATCCAGTTGTTTCCCCCAGGTTACGGTATTGGTTGTATCGGAAAAACGGCGGAGGTTGTATTCGTTCAAACGCCACTTCCCTGTGATGGAATCCCAGCGCGCTGTCTCGGCAGACAGTTTTGAAGCAAGCTGGTTCCCCTTGAATGATTCCAGGGTAAATCGAATGGCCGTGCTGTTCCAGGCGTTGTACGATTCCATATAGACATACGTGTCTGGCTCAACCTGGTAATGGATATTCCTGTTGTATTCTGTGCGCGTTTTCAGGTACTGTTCCTCAAAAGCCAGTCGTTTACGGTTGGCAGGCGGTATTACAAACCAGTTCAGCGCCAGGGATAAAAGGGCGATGAACAGGGCAGACAAAATATACGGGTACATGATCCGGTTAAAACTGATCCCCCCGCTTAACATGGCAATAATCTCGCTGTGGCCAGCCAGTTTTGAGGTAAAAAAGATAACGGAAATAAAGACAAATAGCGGGGAGAACATATTCATGAAATAAGGAATGAAATTCATGTAGTAATCCACCACTATGGCCCTCAGAGGAGCTTCCTTGTCTACGAAATCATCAATTTTTTCACTGATGTCAAAAATTATGACTATGCCTATAATGATCAGAATGGCAAAGAAATAAGTTCCCATGAACTTCCGGATAATGTACCGGTCCAGTATGGTTATATTAAAATTATAGGATCTTTTCTTTAGTCTTCCACTCATTGTTACAACCTTGTTTCAAGTTGCCCGGCCATTTTGTTTTTCCACGAAGTAAAATCTCCCGTTTTAATATGAAGTGCCGCTTCTCTGACCAAATGCAAATAAAAAGCCAGATTATGCAGGCTGGCTATCTGCGGCCCCAGCATTTCCCCGGCAATGAAGAGGTGACGCAGGTAGGCCCTTGTATATGTTTTATCCACAAATGAGGTCCCTTCCGGATCTACGGGAGAAAGGTCATCGGCCCACTTCCTGTTCTTTATGTTGATTATTCCGTTCCCGGTAAATAGCATGCCGTTGCGGCCATTTCTTGTTGGCATTACACAATCAAACATATCAATTCCCCGGGCAATCCCTTCCAGGATGTTAGCCGGAGTCCCTACCCCCATAAGATACCTTGGTCTATTGCGGGGCAAATAAGGGTCTACGGTCTCTATCATTTGGTACATCACCTCTGTGGGCTCCCCTACAGAAAGACCTCCTATGGCATATCCTTCTGCATCCAACGATGCGGCATGCAAGGCAGCCTGTTTCCGAAGTTCCGGATACACACAACCCTGCACCACAGGAAAAAAGGACTGTTTGTAGCCGTACAGGCCGTCTGTACGGCGAAAGCGGGTCAACCCCCTTTCAAGCCACTGTTGTGTCATGGTAAGAGACTTCGCGGCATAATCGTACGGGGCATCACCCGGAGTACATTCGTCCAGGGCCATTATGATATCTGCGCCTATAATCCTTTGGATATCCACCGTTTTTTCCGGCGAAAAGAAATGCCTGGATCCGTCTATATGCGACTGAAAAAAATATCCTTCCCATGTAAGTTTACGCCTTGCTGCCAATGAAAATACCTGGTAGCCCCCGCTATCGGTCAGCACCGGTCTGTCCCAGCCGCAAAATTTATGAATTCCTCCTGCTTTCCCGATAATATCCAAACCCGGCCTTAAATACAGGTGATACGTATTTCCAAGAATAATCTGTGCCTTTACATCTTCTGCCAGATCCCTGTGAAACAGGCCTTTTACGGTACCCAACGTACCTACCGGCATAAAAATGGGCGTATCAATCTCTCCGTGATCCGTGACCAGCTTCCCCATCCGGGCACCACTGCCCGGATCGCTATGCAACACCGTAAAATACATCCCACAAATATAAACCTTTTACCTTTTCTTCCTATCCCCACGATGCTCCTGCCGGCTGCTCCTGCTGGTCGCTCCTGCTGGCCTTCGCTTCTCTGCTAAAACGGATCATTTTTCATTTAAACCTGGGCTTTCCGCACTTTTGTCGCCTGCTGCGGTCACTGCCTCTACCAGGTCAGGAAGCTTTTTCCTTTTGCCGAGGCTTTCGCTGCTTTTTGTGCGTTCCTGCTCAAACAACCGCCCGGTGCCTGCCCAGCGCTCGCCCTGCTCTCACCCGCTGGCTGCCCGGTGGTCTTTCAATGTGGTGCGCCAAACATGTTTGGCGCTTATTTTACGCTGCGAAGCAGCACCATACATTTTTTAGTTGCTGTCGGACGGGGAGGTAGTAAGTAACAATTATGTTACATAAACTCATAACACGCTGTATATGTGCGCACTAGAAGCTTGCATGCATTTTTAACGACTTTCCACCTCGTCCCTGCAAAAAGAGACTGACCAACTATTTGTGTTGATCAGTCTCTTTTTTCAATCTGAGTGGTTACTCAGCAGCTGGGGCCTGTGCTGGGTCCTGAGCCTCTCACTTCTCTGGTTCTGCAGTCTCTTTCTTAGCAACTTCTGCGGCAGCTTCAATAGGTTCTGCGGCAGCTTCAGCAACTTCTGCGGCAGGCTTTGTCTTTGCTTTTGCTGTTTTGGATTTCGGCCTTGATTCAGATGTATCGGCTGCTGTCTGTTCTTGCGTTGTAATTACCTTATCCGCTGATTCCACTTTTTCTTTGGAACCTCTGGAACGGCCGCGGCGGGTGGTTTTCTTTTCTTCCTTTTTGGTTGTTCCGGCCAGTGCCAGCTCGTTGAAGTCTACCAGTTCTATCATGGCCATGTCGGCAGCATCCCCTGCGCGGAAACCTGTTTTCAATACGCGGGTATAACCTCCGGGACGGTCTGCAATCTTAGGCCCTACAACACGAAACAGTTCGCTGACGGCATCTTTGTCTTTAAGATAGGCAAAAACCGTACGGCGCGAGTGGGTCGTGTCGAGCTTTGATTTGGTTATCAGCGGCTCTACGTAAACCCTTAATGCTTTGGCTTTGGCTACCGTTGTTTCTATCCTTTTATGAATTATTAGGGACGATGCCATATTGGCCAGCATGGCCTTCCGGTGTCCTGATTTGCGTCCCAGGTGATTAACTTTCTTTCTGTGTCTCATGTTTCCTTACTTTCTTTTCAATGTTATACTTGGTAACGTCAATGCCAAAAGACAGATCCAAACGTTCCATAAGCATATCTATCTCGGTCAGTGATTTCTTCCCGAAATTGCGGAATTTCATTAACTCGTGCCGGGGTATTGAAACCAGATCAGCAAAAGTTTCAATTTCTGCTGCCTTCAGGCAGTTCAATGCCCTAACGGAAATCTCCATATCCGAGAGCTTGGTCAGAAGCAGCTGACGCATGCGCAAAGATTCCTCATCCAGTTCGGAGCTTACATCTTCCTGAGGCAGCTCCAGGCTGATACGTTCATCGGAAAAAAGCATGAAATGATGAATCAGTATTTTGGCGGCTTCTTTCAATGCATTTTTAGGATGAATTGATCCGTCTGTTGTCACTTCAAGAATGAGCTTTTCGTAGTCGGTCTTCTGTTCTACCCTCCAGTATTCCATGGAAAAATTGACATTCTTTATGGGAGTGTAAATTGAATCCATGGCTATTAATCCAAATGGGGCGTTTTCTATCCGGTTCTCTTCTGCCGGTACATAACCGCGTCCTTTTCCAATGTGGAGCTCCATGGACAAGGTAACAGAAGGGTCCATGTTGCATATAACCAAGTCCGGGTTGAGCACCTGAAAAGAGGACAATTGCCTGGATATATCAGCAGCGACAAAAGTTTCTTTGCCTTTAACAGTAACCCTGACTGTCTCTTCGTCTATGTCTTCGATCATTCTTTTGAAGCGCACCTGTTTCAGGTTAAGAATAATGTCCACCACATTCTCCATCACGCCGGGAATGGTTGCAAATTCGTGTTCGACTCTGTCTATCTTGACGTAAGTCAGTGCGTATCCTTCCAAAGAAGACAATAAGATCCTGCGGAGCGCATTGCCGATAGTCGTAGCGTATCCGGGTTCCAGGGGACGGAACTCAAAACGCCCGAAGGTGTCGGTTGCCTCGAGCATGATGACTTTATCGGGTTTTTGAAATGCTAAAATGGCCATGGTAAAAATTTAAAATTTTACTTGGAGTACAACTCCACAATTAACTGTTCATTAATGGGTTCAGGAATTTCTGTCCTGTCTGGATAGTTGAGAAACTTACCTGTGACCGATGCTGCATCCCATTCTATCCAGGAATATTTGCTTACCGAACGTGAAATGTTGTCCTGTATAACTTCAAGGTTCTTGGAGCGCTCCCGAACGGCTACAACGGATCCGGGGCGAACCAGGGCAGAAGGTATGCTGCACACATTCCCGTCAATGGTAATATGACGGTGTGTAACCAGCTGACGGGCAGCAGCTCTGGTAGGCGCAATACCCATGCGGAAAACGATATTGTCAAGCCTGCTTTCCAGTAAAAGCAAAAGGTTTTCGCCCTTACGTCCTTTCATGGAAGATGCCCTCTTGAATAAATTGTGAAACTGGCGTTCCAAAATTCCGTAAGTGTATTTCACTTTTTGTTTTTCCTTAAGCTGCGTACCGTACTCAGATGTTTTCTTACGCTTTTTGGTCATCCCGTGCTGTCCGGGAGGATGGTTCTTCCGTTCGTAATTTTTATCGGGGCCATAAATCGGTTCTCCAAATTTACGTGCGATCTTGGTCTTTGGACCTGTATATCTTGCCATCTTATTTCAATTTATTTGATCAACAATTATACCCTGCGGCGTCCTTTGGGACGGCACCCGTTATGGGGAAGCGGGGTCACATCAACAATTTCAGTAACTTCTATACCAGCTCCGTGTATTGTGCGGATGGCAGATTCGCGTCCCGATCCGGGCCCTTTGACATAGGCCTTGACTTTGCGCAATCCCAGATCATAGGCGACTTTGGCGCATTCTGCGGCTGCCGTCTGGGCGGCATAGGGTGTGTTCTTTTTGGAACCCCGGAATCCCATCTTCCCGGCCGAAGACCAGCTAATCACCTGTCCCTCGCTGTTGGCCAGGGTAACGATCACGTTGTTGAATGTAGAAGATATGTGGGCTTGCCCGTAAGCATCCACTTTCACCACTTTCTTCTTGTTGGTAGTATTAGATTTTTTTGCCATAATCTGAGTTGTTATTTGGTTGCTTTCTTCTTGTTGGCTACTGTTTTCTTGCGGCCTTTACGGGTACGTGCATTGTTTTTTGTGGTTTGTCCGCGTACAGGCAATCCAAGACGATGACGGATGCCCCTGTAGCAACCAATATCCATCAGTCGTTTTATGTTCATTTGTACGGATGAGCGTAATTCTCCTTCAATTTTGTACTCCTCCGTGATCAGCGAACGGATGGCTGCGATCTGATCGTCATTCCAATCCTTCACTTTGGTGTCATAGTCGATTCCTGCCTTGTCCAGGATCGTCCGGGCAGAACTGCGACCGATTCCGAAGATATAGGTCAGGCCTATTTCTCCGCGTTTGTTATTGGGTAAGTCAACACCGGCTATACGTGCCATAATTTCTAATCCTTTATTAATTTACTGGTTTATCCCTGGCGCATTTTGAATTTGGGATTCTTTTTGCAGATCACGTACAGACGGCCTTTGCGTCTTACGATTTTGCAATCTGCACTGCGCTTTTTAATGGATGCTTTCACTTTCATTGTAGTGACCTTTAAAATATTATTACTTGTATCTAAAGGTTATGCGGCCTTTAGTAAGATCATAAGGAGACATCTCCACCCTAACCCTGTCCCCGGGCAAAATGCGGATATAGTGCATTCTCATCTTTCCTGAAATATGTGCAATTATCACATGTCCATTGTCAAGTTCCACACGGAACATGGCATTGGATAATGCTTCTATAATTACACCTTCTTTTTCAATAGCAGACTGTTTGGGCATTGTTTGTTAATCCTTAATCACTTTATAACTTCATATCCTCACCTTCAATGAAGGCGAAAGTAGACAGGAGTTCAGCTTTTCCCTTGCGAACAACAACCGTTAGTTCGTAATGGGCAGAATTCCTGTTATCTGCTGTCCTGAGTGTCCATCCGTCGCGTTCTACGTAAACGCCCCTTCCTCCTTGGTTGATCATTGGCTCGATACATAACACCATCCCTTCTTCCAGATGCTTTCCCTGGCCTGAGCGGCCATAATTGGGCACATCCGGCTTTTCGTGAAGGTGGGTACCAATACCATGGCCTACCATTTCTCTTACTACGGAAAAACCCTGTTTTTCAACATAGCTCTGGACAGCTTCGCCGATATCGCCAATGCGGTTACCGGCTATGGCTTTCTCGATTCCCCTGAAGAGTGATTTACGGGTTGTATGCATAAGGAGTTCAGCCGCCTGGGAAACTTTCCCCACGCCAAAGGTGTAGGCCGAGTCCCCAAAATAACCCTTATACTTTGTTCCGCAATCTACAGACACGATGTCTCCTTCCTCCAGCCGGTAATCGCCGGGAAACCCGTGGACCACTACTGAATTCACAGAGATGCAGAGGGAATAGGGAAAACCGTTGTATCCGAGAAAAGCGGGAACCGCTCCGTGGTCACGAATAAAAGCCTCGGCTATTGCGTCGAGCTGTTTTGTAGCAACTCCCGGGGCAATATGCCTGCCTACTTCAGCCAGGGTTCTGGAGACCAGCATCCCGTTTTCGCGCAAAAGCGCTATCTCTTCTTCGGTTTTCGTAATATTCATTAAACAAAGAACAATTATATATCCCAGTTTTACAAATTGGAACGGCCTTTGAGCCTTCCACTTTTCATAAGACCGTCGTAATGACGCATCATAAGATGACTTTCTATCTGCTGTAGGGTATCCAGGATAACTCCAACAAGGATCAGCAGCGAAGTTCCTCCGTAAAACTGTGCAAATTGAGCATTAATCCCCAGCATTTGGGCAAATACGGGCAAAATGGCAACTAATCCCAGGAATATGGAACCCGGAAGGGTAATGCGGGACATCACACTGTCAATGTATTCGGCCGTCTTTTTGCCGGGTTTGATTCCAGGGATAAAACCGCCGTTCTTTTTAATGTCATCTGCCATGTTGGTGGGATTAACCGTAACTGCCGTATAAAAATACGTAAAGGCAACCACCATCAGAAAGAACACAAAGTTATACCAAAAACCCTGCATGTTGCTCATAACTGCAGCAAAACCACGAGTGGCATCAAAGCTGGCAAAAATCATCGGGAAAAGCATCAGGGCCTGTGCAAAAATGATAGGCATGACACCTGCTGCGTTTATCTTCAGGGGTATATATTGCCTCACACCGCCGTATTGCTTGTTACCCACAATACGCTTTGCATACTGTACGGGGATCTTGCGTACTCCCTGAACCAAAGCGATGGATGCCACAAAGATAAAAAATAGAATAACCAATTCAACCACAAGCATCAGCATACCGCCCGATGACTGGGAGAGGCGGTCACCTGCCTCGGCCACAAAGGCAAAAGGCATACGTGCAACAATCCCGACCATGATGATCATGGAAATTCCGTTCCCCAATCCCCGGTCTGTAATCCTTTCTCCAAGCCACATAATGAACATGGTGCCTCCAATGAGCACTATGGTGGAAAAGATGTTGAACGAAAAGCCTTCAATCAAAAAAGCAGAAGGCGGAAGTTGTGTGCGCAGGTTGGTTAGATAGACAGGACCCTGCAGGGCCAGTATGACAATGGTAAGATAACGCGTCCACTGGTTCAGTTTCCTGTGACCACTTTCCCCTTCCCGCTGCATCCTTTGAAAATAGGGGATCATTATCCCTAAAAGCTGGATTACGATTGAAGCAGAGATATAGGGCATTACACCCAATGCGAAAATGGAGGCATTCCCGAATGCTCCGCCGGAAAACATATTCAGCAAACCAACAAGACCACCGGAAGCCTGTGCCTGCAGATTGCTCAGCTGCATGGGGTCTATTCCGGGAAGGACAACAAAGCTACCCAGCCTGTAGATCAGAAGAAGCGATAAAGTATATACAATGCGCTTACGCAGTTCTTCAATCTTAAAAATATTCTTAATGGTTTCTATCAGTTTTTTCATTGGTCAGGCATATTCTGGGTTATTCAATGATGGCAATCTTCCCTTCCTTTGCCTCTATAGCTTCTTTCGCCTTTTGGGAAAAACCGTGAGCAGTAACGTTCAGCTTGACATTCAGTTCACCTTTTCCAAGGATCTTAACCAAGTCATTGCCGGATATCAGGCCGGCGTCACGCAATACGTTGACATCGACATCAATGATCCCCGTTTTTTCGTGAAGTGCCTGTAAAGTGGAAAGGTTAATGGCTTTGTATGCTACCCTGTTCCTGTTTTTGAAACCGAACTTGGGGAGTCGGCGTTGCAAGGGCATCTGACCGCCTTCAAATCCGCGTTTGCGGGAATAGCCGGAACGTGACTGTGCACCTTTGTGTCCGCGTGTAGATGTGCCGCCCCTGCCAGAACCTTCGCCTCGTCCGATGCGTTTTTTCCTGGAAACTGATCCCTTGGCGGGTTTTAAATTCGATAAGTTCATTATGTTTCCTCCTTTACTTTACTTCTTCAACTGACACCAAATGACGCACTTTTTCAACCATTCCCCTGATGACAGGAGTAGCTTCCTTTTCCACACTATGGCTCATCCTGCGGATTCCCAAAGCGGCCAGCGTGGCAAGCTGTCTTTTAGTGGCAGAATTGCTGCTTTTAATCTGGGTGATTTTCCATACTTCCATGACCTTTCCTCCTTATCCGTTAAAAACTTTTTCCATTTTCACACCCCTTACACCGGCCACCTGGTAAGCATCACGCATTTCCATCAAAGCATGTACCGTGGCTTTTACGAGATTGTGGGGGTTGGAAGATCCTTTAGATTTGGCCAGGACATCGTGCACTCCTACAGATTCAAATACGGCCCGCATGGCCCCACCGGCTATAACCCCCGATCCGGGAGCAGCGGGTTTCATGAATACGCGGGCACCACCAAACTTTGCTTCCATTTCGTGCGGAATGGTTTCCTTGTTCAGCGGGATGCGGTACAGGTTCTTTTTTGCATCCTCAATACCCTTGGCTATGGCCGAGGTTACTTCTCCGGCTTTACCCAGGCCGTATCCGACAACCCCTTTTTCATCACCTACTACCACAATGGCGGCAAAACTGAAATTTCGGCCCCCTTTGGTAACTTTGGTAACACGCTGAATGGCCACAAGACGGTCTTTTAATTCAAGATCCGTGGCTTTTACTTTTTTTGCTCTACTATTTGCCATATCCGTATTAGAATGTTAGACCGCCTTCTCTGGCGGCATCTGCTAAACTTTTTACTCGTCCGTGATAGAGATACCCGCCACGGTCAAAAGAGATTGTGGTTATGCCCTTTTCAATGGCACGCTTTGCTGCCAGTTTACCTACCAGGGCAGCAACCTGTACGGGTTTTTTCCCTTTGATCTCTTCTGCCAGGGAGGCATCTTTTGACGAAGCCTGTAGCAGGGTTATCCCTTTTATGTCGTCTATCAACTGAACATAAATTTGTTTATTGCTCCTGTAAACGGCCATTCTGGGGCGTTCTGGAGTTCCGGAAATCCGCTTGCGAATGCGGTATTTAATCCTTTGTTTTCTTGCTTGTTTTGATAAAGCCATAATTTCACCTCCTACTATTTAGCTCCTGCGGATTTACCGGTTTTACGGCGAATTTGTTCATCTACAAATTTGATACCCTTGCCCTTGTATGGTTCGGGAGCACGCAGCGAGCGTATCTTGGCAGCTATTGTTCCAAGCAGCTGTTTGTCGTGGCTTGTAAGGGTCAGGACCGGATTGGCCCCTTTACGGGCGATTTCAACCGTAGCCTTAACTTCTTTGGGTAGCATGAAATGGATATCATGGGAATAACCCAGATTGAATTCCAGCATTTGACCTTTTGCTTCTACGCGGTAACCCACGCCTACAAGTTCCTGTTTAATGGAGAAACCCGTAGATACACCAACGACCATGTTGTGGATCAGTGCACGATACAAACCGTGCATTGACCTGTGGCGCGGCTGGTTTGTAGGACGTTCCACCTTAAGCTCTGTCCCCTCCACCGACACCTTGATGTCCGGATCTACTTTTTGTTTCAGTTCTCCGAGAGGGCCTTTCACCACAACCAAATTGCCCGCGCCTATAGATACGCTCACGCCTTTTGGCAGGTTTACAGGGAGTTTTCCTATTCGTGACATATTATTTTGTTAATTAATATACGTAACACATAATTTCACCGCCAACGTTCAGTGTTTTAGCTTCCTTGTCGGTAATAATGCCTTTGGATGTGGATATGATGGCAATACCCAGGCCATTAAGTACCCGGGGCATATTGTCCACATTGGTATAACGACGCAAACCGGGACTTGAAACGCGGATAAGCTTTTTAATAGCCGGGCGTTTTGTCTCCGGATGGTACTTAAGTGCGATCTTGATGGTGTTGGAGGGTTTTCCTTCTTCAATCCTGTAACTGAGAATATACCCCTTTTCGTGTAAAATACGGGTGAGTTCCGTTTTTACCCTGGATGCGGGAATTTCCACGATCTTGTGTCCTGCATTCACCGCATTACGAATCCTTGTCAGATAATCTGCTATTGGATCAGTCATAATTAATGTTTTTAAAATTTGTTTTCGGCAATAAATTGCCCGATATCCAATAATATATATGTATGGCCGGTTCAGGGCCTTTTTACCAGCTTGCCTTACGTACACCGGGGATGAGTCCGTTGCTTGCCATTTCGCGGAACTGAATGCGGGAAATGCCAAAGTCCCGCATGTAGCCTTTAGGCCTGCCTGTAATGGAACAACGGTTGTGCAAGCGTACGGGGCTGGAGTTCCTGGGTAGTTTTGCCAATCCGCTCCAATCACCAGCCTCTTTCAGGGCTTTTCTCTTCTCTGCATACCTGGCTACCAGACGGGCGCGCTTGACCTCGCGTGCTTTCATTGATTCTTTTGCCATCTATTGTTCTTTTTTAATGTTTTTAAAGGGTAAACCAAATTCCCTGAGCAGGGCGAAAGCTTCTTCATCCTTGCTGCTGGATGTGACGAAAGTGATCTCTATCCCCAGGATTTTGGAAATCTTGTCAATATCAATCTCGGGGAAAATGATCTGTTCCTTGATCCCGAGCGTATAATTGCCCCTACCGTCAAATTTTTCCGTGATTCCTTTAAAATCGCGAATACGCGGTAATGCTATTGAAACCAGCCGGTCCAGGAACTCATACATTTTTGCCGAGCGAAGCGTGACTTTTACCCCAATGGGCATGCCCCTCCTGAGCTTGAAGTTGGAAATGTCCTTTTTTGAAAAGGTCTGCACCGCTTTCTGACCTGTGATCAGGGTCAATTCGCCCTGGGCCACCTCTATAAGCTTTTTGTCCGCCGTTGCCGAGCCCACGCCTTCGTTCAGAACTATCTTTTCAAGCTTGGGAACCTGCATAACCGAGGTGAAACCAAATTCTTTCATCAGCCTGGGAACAATCTCTTCCCTGTACTTTTTCTGCAGTGTGGGAACATAACCTTTAACCACTACAGGGGCCTGTTGCTGTTTTTTAACTGCCTTTGCCATTATTTGATCTCCTCTCCCGATTTTTTAGCATAACGTACTAATTTTCCCTGGCTGTTGAGCCGGCGTCCAATACGCGTGGGACCTCCCTTGGAGGGATCCACCACCTGCAGATTGGATATATGAATGGCTCCTTCCTTCTTGATAATGCCACCCTGGGGACTTTTTGCCGATGGTTTGGTGTGCTTGCTTATCATCCTGATTCCTTCAACTATGGCACGCTGTTCCTTGGGCCTTACCTCGAGCACCCTTCCCGTCTTTCCCTTATCTTCACCGGTATTAACAAACACCGTGTCTCCTTTCCTGATGTGTAATTTTGTACTCATAACTCAATTCCTATAATACCTCCGGGGCCAGTGAGACAATCTTCATATAACGATCCCTGAGTTCCCTGGCTACCGGGCCAAATATGCGCGTTCCGCGCAACTCTCCGGTATTGCTGAGCAAAACACAGGCATTGTCATCAAAACGGATATAAGATCCATCCGGACGACGGATTTCTTTTTTAGTTCTAACCACCACAGCCTTGGAGACAGAACCCTTCTTGGCTTCCCCTCCGCCCGGGATGGCGCTTTTGACCGAAACTATTATGGTATCGCCAATACGCGCATACCTGCGTTTTGTGCCCCCCAGTACGCGGATACAAAGGACTTCCTTTGCCCCGCTGTTGTCGGCCACCAGTAAACGTGATTCTTGCTGTATCATGGCTATTTCACTTTTTCAATGATTTCAACCAAACGCCAGCACTTTGTCTTGCTCAAAGGCCGCGTTTCCATAATGCGTACGGTATCACCCTCGCTGCATTCGTTGTTTTGGTCGTGGGCAACGAATTTGGTGGTTTTATTCACAAACTTACCGTATATGGGATGTTTTACCTTCCGGTTTACAGCAACCACAATGGACTTATCCATTTTGTTGCTGACCACCAATCCCGTTCTTTCTTTTCTAAGATTTCTTTCCATGAATCAATAATTATAGATTCTGTTTGGTTTGTTTTTCACTCAAAATAGTAAGCATCCGGGCAATATTGCGGCGTGCTTTTTTTATTTGTGACAAATCATCTACGGGAGAGATGGAGTGGTTCATTTTAAGACGAAGCAAACCGGCTTTTTCCGCCTCAATACGATCGCTTAGATCTTTCACAGATAACTCGCGTATTTCAGGTGCTTTCATTGTTGTTAAACTAATTTTGTTCTACATAATCCCTGCGGACCACAAACTTGGTGGTCACAGGCAGCTTTTGGGCACCCAGACGGAGGGCTTCCTTTGCAATTTCAAAGGGAACACCTTCCACTTCTATCAGGAGCCTGCCGGGAGTAACGGGGCAGACAAATCCTTCTGGAGCACCTTTCCCTTTACCCATACGGACTTCAGCAGGTTTTTTTGTAAAAGGCTTGTCCGGAAATATTCGGATCCAGATCTGTCCTTCACGTTTCATATGACGTGTCACTGCCTGACGTGCCGCCTCGATCTGGTTGCCGGTCAGCCAGCAGGACTCCATTGTCTTGATTCCGAAAGAACCAAAGGCAAGCTGGGTTCCTCTCTGGGCAACCCCTTTCATACGGCCTTTCTGTTGCCTTCTGAACTTGGTTTTTTTAGGTTGTAACATTGCTTTTTCTAAACGTTTAACGTAACGTAAATATGGTTTGTTGCTTCGGTGCTAATTTAAGGGAGTCCACTTTGTAACCCTTTGTCTTGCAATTTATTAGAAACAATCTAGTCTAAAATTGCGGGTTGCAAAGATAGAACTTAATTTCTGATTTACAAAAATTTATGAACAAAAGAAATTGAAAAATGTTAGAAACTGCCTGCATTCCGGGCAACCTCCTCCATCAGACGCAACACGTTGCCACCCCACAATTTGCCGATATCCCCCTCGGAATATCCCTGCTCCAGGAGGGCCCGGGTTATGGCTTTCATCTTTCCCATATCCTCTACACCCACAATACCCCCACCTCCGTCAAAATCGCTGCCAATGCCCACATGGTCGATACCTGCCAGGTCTGCCACATATTTAATATGTTCCAGCAGGTGCTCCAGCCCTACTTCAGCCTTGGGCTGATATGAAAGGAAATACCGGCCTATGGATATCTGTATCAGACCGCCTTTTCCTGCTATGGCAAGGATTTCTTCATCTGTAAGGTTTCTTGGGGTCTCTTTCAGGTTGTAGACTCCGGAATGACTTGCCATAACCGGCGTACGGCTTGCCTGCACAGCCTGAAGGCATGTTTTACGCGATGCATGGGAAACATCCACTATCATTCCCAGGCGGTTCATTTCCTGTATGACCTGGTAGCCAAAGGGCGAAAGCCCTCCGTGTATTTCCAGGCTGTCCATCGCAGCATCGGCCACACAGTTGTTGCCGTTGTGGGTGAGGCCTATCATTCTTACACCCATCCTGTAATAATGCTCCACCAGTGAAATGTCCTGACCCAGGCAATAGGCATTTTCTATGGAAAGCAACATTGCTGCCCTGCCTTGCTCCTTAAGTGCCTTTACATCCCCGGCTCTGTATGCCATACCACCCATTTGCCCGTGTTCTGCAGCGTACTTGTGCAATGAGCGCAGCATACTGTCGGCCAAATATTTAGCCCTTTCATGACCCTCCGGGGTACATGGCCCCTGATCCTGATAGGCAGCGAAAAAAGCAGCATCCAGGCGGCCTTTTTTCATGAGCTCAAAGGAAACCTGACCTTTTGTCACCGTGGATCGCCGCTCGGGAAAAGCCAGCGCCATGGCAAAATCATTGTGTGTATCCACAGAAAGGATGGAATCATGCAGGCGTTCAACCTTAATATCCAGAGAATCAGTTATGGGCGATTGAGCCAGCAGACAGAAAAGAAAAAGAAGTTTCATACTGCAAAGATAGAACGTGAATCCTAATTTTGTTACATTTGTGTCAATATAAAGCTTTCCGGTCTTATGAAACTTTATTTATTACCTTTCCTTATCCTGCTATTGGTTGCCTCTCCGGCCACCGCCCAAAAGGACACCTACAGACTCCTTCTGCACTGGTATCCGCAGGCTCAGTTTGCAGGTTATTACTATGCCCGGGAAAAAGGTTTCTACAACGAGCTTGGCCTGAACATAGAAATAATCAACGGGACTGTCACCACCCCGTCTTCCCATATCATCAAAACCGGAGATTTCGATTTTGCCACCCTCTGGCTCTCCACAGCCATGCAACTTAAGGAAGCAAAAGTGCCATTGCAGCTCCTGGCACAGACCAACCAGAGTTCTGCCCTGATGCTTATAAGTCACAAAGGCAGGGGTGTGGACAGACTGGAAGACTTCAGCGGGAAGAAAATCGGCATATGGAGCGGGGATTTTGAGCTGCAGCCTTTAAGCCTCCTCAAAAGGAACAACATAGAGATGAATATCATAATCATCAACAATTCCATAAACCTGTTTCTTCGCGGTGGTATAGATGTATGTATGGCAATGTGGTACAACGAATACCATGAAATTCTAAGTGCCGGCGTCAGGGAAGAAGACCTGAACATATTCCGTATGAGTGATTACGGAATGAATTTCCCCGAAGATGGAATCTATGTGAACGAAAAACTGGCCTGGAACCGGCCCGGGGTGTGTAAAAAATTTGTCGAAGCATCGATTCGTGGATGGATGGCCGCCTTTAACGATGTGGAAGGAACGCTTGATATTCTTGAAAAAGCCTGCAATAAAGCAGGGGTACCGTTCAGCCGTGCACACCAGCGCTGGATGCTCAACTGCTTTCGCGAACTCCTGGTCCACCCCCAAACCAGGAAAATAGAAACGACGCTCCCGGTACATGCTTATAATTTTGTGGGATCTGTACTCCTGGAGCGTAATTTCATCAAATCCATCCCTCCTTATGAAACATTCATCGCAGACCTTTAAAAAAAGGAAAAGCATATCCTACACCATCGCCAGGTATGTGTTTGCGGGAACTGTGGTGATCCTTGTCATTATCCTGGGACTGAACTACACCTCGTCCAAAAGACACATGACGGCCGTGATCCTGGAAAAAGCACAACACCAGGCAGAGGAATTTGCCGGAAACATCAATCAGGTTTTTGCCTCTGCGCAGAGGATCCCCACCGTAATGGCCTCACAGCTGAATCAGGTGGAAGACTGGTCTTCCGTTAACCTAAGCCGGATGCTGGAATCCATGCTCCTTGAAAATCCCGATGTCTTTGGCGCGACCATTGCCTTTGAACCTGGCGTATACAAAGGTCAGCCACACATGGCACCTTATGTTTACAGAGAAGATTCCGTGGTAAAATCCACGTTTCTTTTTGAAGGTGGAAACAACTATTTCATGGAAGACTGGTACATTATTCCTGTACAATTGCAGGAACCCTACTGGTCAGACCCCTATCACGAAACTTCAGCCGGGCAGGAGGACGTGCTCATGATAACCTATTCCGTTCCCTTTTTCACACAACGGGACGGGAAACGGGTAGTTGCCGGCGTGACTACGGTGGATATTTCGCTCCGCTGGATCAACAACCTTATGGAATCACTGGCTGTTTACCAGACCGGTTACGGATTTTTGATCACCAACAGCGGCCGGTATGTGTATCACCCAGACCCGCGACTTAGGATGAACGAAACCATCTTTTCTGCCATGGATGACTGGATTGTAAGCAATAAAGACCTCTCCACGGCAGAAGCAGACACCATCCGCTACCAGCAATTCAACGTCTACCGCAAAATGCTGGCCGGCGAAAGCGGCCTTTTCATGGATTCCTTTATGTTCCCGGATTGGGAAGAAAAAGCCTGGTTCGCTTATGTGCCCATCCGTGCAAACCGTTGGTCGCTGGCCCTGATTTATCCGCGGGACGAGGCACTTGCCCAGGTGCGCAGCCTGAACACCATCCTGATCCTGGTGGGTCTGTTTTCACTCTTTATTTTATTCGGATTTGTCTTTATTATCACCAGGGTGCTGACCCTGCCCATCGTAAAACTCACACGCTATACCAAATCTGTTGCCGAAAGCGGCGACTACACCAGGGCCGTGCCCGAATTGTCTTCGAACGATGAAATTGGCGAACTGGCCAATTCCTTCTCTGTTATGATGTATGAAATCGACCAGGCACATAAAACACTGGAAGACCGTGTTAAGGAACGTACAGCACAGCTGGTAGAGGCACAGGACTTACTGGTCCAGTCGGAAAAAATGGCATCCCTGGGACAGTTGACAGCCGGCGTGGCGCATGAGATCAAGAATCCGCTCAATTTCATCAACAATTTCTCGGAATTATCGGTAGATCTTGCCAAAGAACTTCAGGAAGCACTTGCTCCGGTAGCCATGAATGAAAACGACAAATCCTATGTCAACGAAATTCTGGGAGATTTGTCCATGAACGCCGCCAAGATCCTGGAACATGGCAAACGCGCAGACAGCATAGTCAAGGGAATGCTGCTCCATTCAAGGGGCAAGAGCGGAGAGTTCCAGCTTACCGATATCAACAACATGCTTACCGAGGACATAGCCCTGGGATACCACGGCATGAGGGCGCAGGACAACTCGTTCAACATCACCATAGAGGAAGATCTGGAAAAAGACCTTCCCCAGATCAGCGTGGTCCCGCAGGACTTAAGCAGGGTATTCCTGAATTTGATCAACAATGCCTGCTATTCGGTTAAGGACGCCGGTCCCTCCAAACCTTCCGGGTGGACACCAACGCTACGGGTAAGCAGCCGCAAAGCGGGCAATTTTCTGGAAGTGCGTATCCGTGATAACGGGAAAGGCATCTCTCCCGAAAACATCAAAAAAATATTCGATCCTTTCTTTACCACAAAGCCTGCAGGTAAAGGAACAGGACTCGGCCTGTCACTCAGTTACGATATTGTTGTGAAGGTGCACGGAGGGCAAATACAAGTGGAATCGCAACAGGGTGAATATGCAGAGTTCATAGTAACAATCCCTATAAAATAATAATAATTCATGGCAGCTGAAAAGATTTTAGTGGTAGATGACGAAACGGATCTTCAATATGTAATCCACCAGAAATTCAGGCGACAGATCCGTAATGGCCAGTATGAGTTCCATTTTGCCTTCAATGGGCTTGAAGCCCTGGCCAAACTCATAGAGGTGCCCGATATCGGGGTTATCCTGAGCGATATCAATATGCCCGAGATGGATGGCCTGACCTTGTTGAGCAAGGTGCGGGAATTGAAAAACCCGCTGCTCAAGACTGTGATTTGTTCTGCTTACGGCGATATGGATAATATCCGCACGGCCATGAACCGGGGAGCCTTCGATTTCGTTACCAAACCGGTCGATTTCAACGACCTGGAAATCACCCTCGAAAAGACTATCGGGGAATTGAACATTGTCAGGGAAGGACTTGCCTACCATGATAAACTCCTCTCTATTGAACATGACCTGATGGTGGCCCGTGAAATACAAAGGGCCATCATGCCCAAACCCATCCCCGGACTGGAATGGGCCTACATTGACGGATCCATGGAAGCTGCCAGACAGATAGGCGGCGATTTCTATGATTATTTCATGATGGATGACCACCGTCTGGGATTTGTAATAGGGGACGTGTCGGGGAAAGGCATCCCGGCCGCTATCTTCATGGCTGTGAGCAGGACCCTGATCAGGGCAACGGGGCTCAAAGGCATGTCACCAAAGGACTGCATGAACTATGTCAACCACCTGTTGTGTACAGAAAGCGTAAATTCCATGTTCGTAACCGTGTTCTACGGAATGCTGGACCTGGAAACAGATACGCTCCATTATGTAAATGCAGGGCACAACCCTCCCATACTGCTGCGTCACGACGGCAGCACAGAAGTGTTTCCCGTGACCGATAACATTGTACTGGGCGTTTATGAAGGTTACTCATTCAAAACCAATAGCATCCCTTTCCTCAAAGACGACACGCTGGTCTTGTATACAGACGGGGTGACCGAAGCGTTCAACCAGAAGCAGGAGGAATACGGATTCCAGACGCTTCACACCTTGCTCAAGGAGCAGGTTCTTGGAAATAAAGAGGTGATGGACAGGAAAGATGCTCCGGCACAGATTTGCCGGATCATAGCCGGTGATGTGAACCGTTTTGCCGGTGAAGAAGAGCAAAGCGACGACATCACCATCCTGGTTGTCAAACGAAATTAACACAGCCTGATGAAACGCACACTGGAACTTGAAAATCAATTATCCGCCTTGTCCGGACTGCTGGATATGACGGGCGACTTTCTTGATGTACATAAAGTTCCGGCTCCCGTCCAATATAAAATCAAACTCATCCTGGACGAGATATTCAGCAATATTGTGACTTATGGTTACCGGCCCCAGGATCCGCCAGACACCGTCCTTGTAGAACTATGTATCGCTAACGGGACATTCACCGCGAAGGTCAACGATGGGGGAATTCCTTTTAACCCCCTGGAATACAGGCCAGCAGACACCAGTCTTCCTCTTGAGGAGAGACCCATCGGAGGGCTTGGAATCCATCTTGTCAGAAACCTGGCTGCCGAACTTGCCTACGAGAGAAAAGAAAACAGGAACGTTTTTTGCTTCTCCTTGGAAATTGGATGAAAACAAATCTGAGCATCGCGGTAATAGTTCTTTACCTGCTCTGCCCACTTTACTTAAAGGCACAGGCGGTAAAACAGCCTGACGGGTATCTCATGGGATACGTTGTAGAAAACGGGGACACCCTGTTTGTTTCGTCCGTGCCCGAACTGAACGTGTACCAGCGGGACAAAAAGAAAAGCAATAGGGAATGGAGGGAGTTTTACAGGACCGTCCACAATTTTTCCCGTGCTTATCCCTTTGCCCTGCAGGCCAGGGAACGCATTGACAGGGCAGACAGCATTATGGCAGTCAGCAATTTCACCCCAAGGGAACGGGAACGTTTCCTGGAAAAAACCGAACGTGACCTTTTTGCAGAATTTGAAGCCCCCCTCAGGAAGCTGACTTTCGCCCAGGGCCGTATCCTGCTCCGCCTCATAGATCGTGAAATTGGTCAGACATCCTATGCTGTGGTAAAAAGTTACCGGGGCGGACTGACCGCCTCTTTCTGGCAGGGGGTGGCGCGTATTTTCGGAGCCGATATGAAAAAGCCTTACGACAAGTACGGAGAAGACAGGCTCCTTGAAGAATTAGTGGGAATGTACCACGACGGGCGCTTTTATTATCTCTATTTCTCCCTTTTCGGCCCCCCGAAAGATCCCAATATCTCCCCGTACGGGACCCGATGGGCCAACTGACAGCCAGTCTTCCAGCACGATCAGTTCACCCCCTGCAGGCAGGGGGCGGCGCACAGACTGGTGTATGTGCCCGGCAATACAGAAATCGACCGGACGTTCATAAGCGGCGGCATATTGGTAAATGGGCTCTTCCAAACTTCTGCCCAGTGGATCCGATGTGTGATTGTCCCTGTTCCAGGAAGACCATCTGCGGGCACAGGCAAACGCCCAGCGGGGATGTATACTGCTGAACAGTACCTGAAGGGCCCTGTTGTGAAACATCTTGTGCAAAACGCGGCTTTTGAAAGGGTGCCTGCCCATGCGGTGTCCGTGCCCCAGGAGAAAATTTTTACCCTCCAGCTTTACATACCATTCATTGCGATGCACCTGCATGCCCAATTCCTGCTCCAGGTATCCGAAAGTCCACAAATCATGGTTGCCTGCAAAAAAATGTACCGGTATTCCCCGGTCCCTTACACGTGCCAGCGCGCCCAGTGTGCGGGTATAGCCTCTGGGGATCACATATTTGTATTCGTACCAGAAATCAAAAATGTCCCCCAGCAGGAACAGGCCGGCCGTATCCTGACCCAGGCTGTCCAGAAAAGCGGTAAAGCGTGCTTCCCTGCCCGCCGGGTCTCCGTTCCTGAGACCCAGATGAACATCGGCAACAAAATAATAATTGCTCATAACAAAGGTACGATCAGGCAGGCAAGTCCCGCTAACAGACAATACACGGCAAACCAGGTGAATTTAACCCTGCGTACGATAGAAATCATCAACCTGCAGGCCAGCAGTCCGGAAATAAAAGCAGCTATGAAACCCAGGGCCAGTGCAAAGAACGGGATCCCGGTGCCGGCCGGGGCAAAGCCCCCGGATATGATTTCCAGGAACGCTTCTCCCAACACAGGAATAAGCACCATCAGGAAAGAAAAAGGAGCCACCTTGTCTTTATCCCCGCCCAGTGATAATCCGGTCGCAATGGTGGTTCCGGAACGTGATAATCCCGGTACAACCGCAAAAGCCTGAGCCACCCCTATAAGGAAAGCTTCCCGGTAGCCGATGGGACGGACCGGGCCTTTTTTCAGCCTCAGGGTCCAGAGCCACTGGGAAACAAGAAGCAGCGCAGCAGTCAGGAGCAACATCCAGCCAACAAGCGTTAATCCTTCGGTAAACAGAGCCTCCACGCGTTCCTTGAAAAATAATCCCACAATCAGCACAGGAATGGCCGAGAACAAGAGGCGGAGGGTCAGCCCGGTCTCGGGAGTATCACGGAAACGGAGCGTATCGGAAACCATTTTCCAGATCTGTTTGCGAAAAACCACAATGGTACTTAAAACGGTTGCCAGATGCACCACTATCTCGAATGAGGCATCTTTTGTTTCTATACCAAAAAGTGTCTTGACTATGACCAGATGGCCACTACTGCTGACCGGAAGAAATTCGGTCAGGCCCTGCAACAGTCCAAGCGCCAGCGCTTCAAACCCGTTCATTCCCCTTGTTTTTCTTTATGTGCATGATGGCAATTATCTCAAAGACAAAGCCGCCGCATACCAACAGGGGGGCAATAACCATCCGCCTGAAACTGAACAGGGCCTGGCCTGTAAAAACCTCGGGGTCATCGGATCCTCCCCCTGCCATCAGAATAAAGCCAAGGGCTATGACAGCCAGCCCTACGAGCAGAAGATACACGTTCCTTGAAGGCAGGGCAAATTTTTCTTCGGCTTCTTGTTCATTCATTTTCTGTTTCTTCATTGCAGTTTAATAATAAAAGGCAGAAGCCTTAAGCTTCACCACACGGTTTACGACAAAATAAGTTGATATCCTGCACAGCAGAATCCCGGTAATCATCATGCCGGCCATGACCAAAAGGAACATCTGGCGCGATATGAGCATCAGAATGCCGGGAAATTCCCTTTGCAAAAAATAAAGTACGCCCATCAGCAATACAATGGCAATGAGCGAGGACAACAGTCCCTGTATGAAGGCTTGTGCCATAAAGGGTTTTCGAATGAAACGCCTTGTAGCGCCCACCAGCCTCATGGTATATATGGTAAAGCGGCGCGCATAGACAGATAATCTGATGGTATTATGGATCAAGGCAAAGGATATGATCAAAAGCACAAGAATAATGACGCCAAGGACTATGCCAATATTGCGCAGGTTTCTGTTGATCAAAGTGATCAGTGGTGCCTGGTAAGAGACTTCCTCTACATAGGCGAGTTTTGACAGGTACGTTTCCATGCGCGCAATACTGTCATTGTGGACGTAAGCAGCATTCAACCGTAATTCCACAGATGCAGGCAGGGGATTGTATTCAAAGATGTCCAGAAATTCGCTACCCAGTAACTGCGCCATTTCTGCAGCCCCCTTTTCCCGCGATATGAAAGTGGCTTCCCGGACAGCGTCCCTGACATAGGGGGTGGCCATTAACTGTTTGATAATTAGCGTAGAATCTGCATCTTTCGTGTCCTGGTCAAGAATGACCGAAACCCCCAGGTGCTCCTTGAAATAGTCAGACACGGTCCTGGCATTGACCGCGAGCAAACCGGTTATGCCCACCAGCAGCAATACCAGGGATATGCTTATCACAGAGGATAGATAGGACTGTACAAGTTGCTGGTTGATAATATTTTTCTCCTGCTGTGCCATCGTTAATGGTTCCAAAGATAATGAAAGTATAAGAAATTTTTGCTATCTTTGTATGATATCAAGCGGTAAAGCACTATGAAAAAAGCCAAAAAGATCCTTTATGTGAGTTCGGAAATTTTCCCTTTCCTCCCACAAACGGATATGTCCTATATTGGCCGTCATTTACCCCAGGTTATCCAGGAATCAGGCGGCGAGATCCGTTCCTTCATGCCAAAATACGGATGCATCAATGAACGCCGCAACCAACTTCACGAAGTGATACGGCTTTCGGGCATGAACATCATCATCAAAGATATTGACCGTCCGCTGATTATCAAGGTTGCCTCTATTTCTGCTGCCCGTATGCAAGTCTACTTTATTGACAACGAAGACTATTTCCAGAGAAAATGCACATACAGGGACCCCAATGGCAGCTTTTTCGCAGACAATGACGAAAGGGGCATATTTTTTGCTCGGGGTGTGTTGGAAACTGTGAAAAAGCTTCGCTGGAAGCCCAACCTGGTACATTGTCACGGATGGCTGAGCCACCTGTTGCCTTTGTTTCTGAAAAAAGCTTACCATGATGACCCTCTTTTCACAAATGCCCGTGTGGTCGTTTCACTTTACAATGACCTGACCAACGAAACTTTTAACGAGAACATGCTGTCCAAAGTGATCATGCCCGGCATTAAGGCAAAAGATGTGGAATTCCTGGAAGAACCCACAGCCCTTAATCTAACCAAAACGGCGATACAATATGCCGACGGGATCATCCTGGCCAGTCCAGGTGTTGACAGCAAACTCACGCAATACACCGTATCCCGGAAGATCCCCGTTCTGCCCTACATCAATCCACAGGACCCTGCCAGCACCTATATCCGGGATTACAACGGCTTTTACGATCAAATTTTAGAAACCCAATGACAAAAAGGGCCTGCAGCATAATCCTGTCTGCTTTTCTCCTATTCTCATTAACTTCTTGCATTACAGTAGATTACCGTATGGGTTCCGACCTGATTCCCTCCAACCAGGTGTTGTCCATCAACCGTGTGGAATTCGAGGCCCCCATGTTTACGGCCGTTGCAGACAGCATGAACATGTCGGCCCCCGCCTATCTGGCGTTTGGCTCTGTTGTCTCTCCCCTGTTTGGCAAGACAAGCACATCGGCACTGGTACAGTTTGCTCCCTATTCCTATCAAACCCAATACGGCGACAATCCTATCGTGTCAGATATGTTCGTGAACATTCCCATAGGGGGTTTTACCGTTTTCAGCGAAAATGACCGGTATATTCCCCAAAACGTCTATGTTTACAGACTCGTCAAGGACCTGGACAAGCTGGACATATACCATGAATCCTTTTCTGAAGAATACATAGATCCCATTCCCGTAAGCAAACCGGGGATCATTTTCCTGGGGCGGGACACCTTGCGCATAGATTTTGAAGAAACCTTTGCCTATGAACTGCTTCAGGCAGATTCCATAGAAAGGGACAGCACCGGGGCATTCATAAACAGGTTCAAGGGTCTGTATATTACCACAGACCCGCTGGGTGCGGCAGAAACCGGCGGCCGGATCAATTACCTTAACATCAACGAAGCCAACATTTACCTTAACTATAAATCGGGAGATGGCGACAGTCTGCTTACCTATTATTTTAACATATACGGTACCTATTACAACATTTCTTCCCATCAGTCCTCACATCTTGCGACAACGGCACCCTCTGAACACCTTTATTACGAGGGTCTTGCGGGGGTAAAACCCTGTCTTGACGCACCTGCGCTCACTGCCCGGATCAAAGCCTGGGCACAGGCACAGACACCGCCTGTAAACCCCGGGCATATCATGATTTCCCGTGCCGACCTGGTCATGCCTGTTTCCAAACCGTCAAACCAGGATTATTCCATGGCAGACAGGGCACCGGGCTACCTGTATCCAAGCCGCCTGGTTTCCAGCGATACCCTGACTTTTTACAGCCCGCTGAAAGAAATTTACTACGACAATTCAGGGGGTAACATGAACCGCACCCACTGGGAATACACCTTTGAAATAACCTCTTATTTGCAGGAACTTCTCAAAAAAAGCACCGTCACTACACGTGACAACCTGTGGATCATGCCCACCTATTCTGTTTCCGGCAACTCTTCAGACACCTGGTATGTAGACAATTATACCTACCGCAACACCCTGTTGAATGGTAACATGTCTGACAGGCCTCCTTTTGTGAGGATCACCTATGCCGTGTTGCTACAATAAAAAAAATCGTTACATTTGCACCCCGTTTTAAAGACTTCGTAGCTCAGCTGGTAGAGCAAATGACTCTTAATCATTGGGTCGAGGGTTCGAATCCCTCCGAGGTCACAACATGCTGCGTCTTGTTCCCTTACTGTTGCTTTTGCTACCTTTTCAGGTACTTTCGGCACAGGTTTACAATCTGGACCCGGTGGATTTTTTAAAGAAGATTGAGGGGAACCCCCGTGCACAGATACTGGATCTGCGCGATCCTCAGGAATATGCTTACCGGCACGTTCCGGGTGCGGTCAATATCCTGCCTGCAGACATTTCATTCCTGGAAGAAGTCCGCGACCAGCTATCCGCTTCCGATACCTTATATATATATTGCCGTATAGGTAAGACAAAAGAAGTAACACAACTGCTTCTGGACAATGGGTATCGGGTGATCTACAACCTGCGTGGCGGCACGGTTGCCTGGGATGCTTACCTGGAAAAGCAAAGACGTCGTAAATCCCGTTAAAAACCCCTGTTGAATTCGCGTAACCAGGCCTGGCGTGAAGCCTCCTGTTCGGCATCTTTTTTTGACAGGCCCCGGCCTGTACCCAAAACAGTGCCGTCAGCAACGGCTTCTGCTTCGAACAAAGATTGGCTGCCGGTTACCGGAGGCAACATGTGAATACGGAAACCCAGCGATTTCCCTTTTTTCTGACAACGCTCCACCATACGGGATTTATAATCAGTTTCCGTACACTCCAGCTCCTGCCAGTTCACATGGGATAATAAAATATGCAGGAGTACCTCCCGGCATTTAGTAAATCCAATATCCAGGAAGACGGCCCCGGCCAGTGCTTCAAACATATTGCCGCCAATATGGCGAGACTGGTTATCATTCCCCCTTACATCCATCCATGGAAGCAAACCTGTCTTTGCCGCAATCCGGTTCAGGGAGTCCCTGCTCACAACACGGGAACGCATCTGGGTCAGATACCCCTCGTCGGCATTGGGATAACGCCGGTAAACAGCTTCTCCTACAACAATATCCAATACAGCATCGCCCAGGAACTCCAGCCTTTCATTAGAGTTCTTGTTTTCAGCAACGGCAGAGCGGTGGGTAAGTGCGATTTTGTAAATATCCAGATTTTTTGGCTTAAAACCCAGACAACTACGTAAAGCCATCCGTAGCTTTTTGTCTTTGGTATCTTTATCCGCAGGGCGGAAAATCATTCTTCGACTTTTTTGATCAACAGACTGGAGTTGTGCCCTCCAAAGCCAAACGTATTGGAAAGTGCTACGCGTACTTTCCGCCTTTGCGCCTGGTTGAACGTAAAGTTCAATTTATAATCGATTTCAGGGTCTTCCTCTTTGAAATTGATGGTGGGGGGTACCAAATCCCTTTCCATGGCACAGATACAGGCAAGTATTTCTATGGCTCCGGTAGCCCCCAGGGCATGTCCTGCCATAGATTTGGTGGAACTCAGGTTCATTTTGTAGGCATGATCGCCAAAGAGATCTTTTATGGCCTTCACTTCCACCACATCTCCCAGAGGGGTGGAAGTCCCGTGCAAATTGATGTAATCCACGTCCAGCGGGGTTAACCCGGCTTCGCTTATGGCTTCGGCCATAACACGGCGGGCACCCTCCCCGTCGGGATGCGGTGCGGTAATGTGGTATGCATCGGCTGTCAGGCCGGCGCCTCCCACTTCTGCATACATTTTTGCCCCGCGGGCTTTTGCAAGATCGTAATCTTCAAAGACAAGAATCCCGGCTCCTTCTCCCATTACAAAACCGTCACGCGTCTTGTCAAAAGGACGTGAGGCGGTCATGTATTCATCGTTTTTGGTTGAAATTGCCCTTGCCGCATTGAATCCGCCAATGCTTGCCTGGTTAATGGGAGCTTCAGAACCCCCTGTAATAACAACGTTTGCCTTACCCATTCGAATCAGGGTAAAGGCGTCGCTCATGGCATGATTTGATGTGGAACAGGCAGAGACCGTTGCGTAGTTGGGGCCACGGAATCCGTATTTCATAGAGATCATTCCCGAGGCAATGTCTGCGATCATCATGGGTACAAGAAAGGGACTGAAACGGGGAACCATTCCTCCCTGGTAATACTCCCCGATCTCCCTGAGTAGCGTTTCTATCCCGCCAATGCCCGATCCCACAATCACGCCCACCCGGTTCTTATCCAGGGTATCCAGATCCAGATGGCTGTCCATTATAGCTTCATGGGCTGCAATCAGCGCATATTGTGTGAAAGGATCGTTTCTGCGGGCATCTTTTTTATCTATCCCGAATTTTTCCGGATCATAATCCTTGATCTCACAGGCAAAACGGGTTTTGAACAAAGAAGCATCAAAACGGGTAATCAAACCTGCGCCGGACTTTCCTGCTACCATGTTATCAAAATATTCAGGAACATTGTGTCCCAGCGAATTGATGGTTCCTAATCCGGTAATGACTACCCGTTTGAGCTTCATGGTTTTAAATTATTCGGTTTCTACGTTGTCTTTAATGTATTTGATAGCATCGCCTACTGTAGATATCTTTTCAGCGGCCTCGTCGGGAATATTGATGCCGAAAGCTTCTTCAAATTCCATAATCAGTTCTACGGTATCCAAAGAATCCGCACCCAAATCATTTGTAAAGTTAGCTGTGGGGGTAACCTCTTTCTCATCTGCACCCAATTTGTCCACAATGATTTGCTTAACTTTTTCTTCAATGTTAACTGCCATAATTTAGTAATTAGTTAGTAAAATGTAGCTGATAATGCAAAATTACACGAACTTTGCAGCGGACAAAGTAAAAAAAAATATTCCAAATAAAGAAATCCCGGGTTTCCCTGACCAATGAAAGGCAACTTAACAAAGGGCGCTTATCCTTTGCTGGCAATACTTCTGATGCTTCCTGCCTGTTACCTGTGTGCCCAGGTACAACGCGGCGAATGTCCTTTCTATGAACAATTCCGCACCTTGTCGCACCATGTCATCATCTACGGATGGCACCGGCCCGATGGCACGCCCATCCAGCCGGTATACGACGGCCATGTAAACACCTATGTGGATTACAGCCACGGAGTCCGCCTGATTTCAAACAAGGTGCTTGTAGACGGGAAGGAACACAGGCTGCAGGAACTGATTGAAGATCCTGTGCTGTGGCCGCTTATATGCGGGGATTAATGACTATGGTTTGATATTTGCAGGATTTTTCCGTAATTTTGATACAAATAGAGGATTACGCCCATATGAGAACAATTAAGCTGTTGCTGCTGACTGCCTTTGTGGCCGGGCTTTCTCAGATCGCTGCCGGTCAGAACCCTTCTTCACAGACTACCTCCATAGATGCAGAAGCCTCCATCACTCTTGGGATAGACCTTCGGATAAGCAAATTGACAGACCTGCTGTTTGGGGATATCATAAGTCAAACGGTGGGCGGATCTGTCAGGCTTGATCCGTCTACGGGCAATGTTTCCAATGTGTCGGGTACTTTTCAGTTCCTGGGTGCCAGTACAGCCGCAAGCTTCCAGATCACCGGGATGCCAGGTCAGTATTTTGAAGTGGCAACCGGCAGTTACCCCTCTCAGATCACCCTGCGAAACGGAAGCGGCCACACAATGACTGTGAATAATTTTCAGTTTCTTCCCTCAAGCGGACAAATCGGCACAGATGGTACGATCATTCTCAAGCTGGGAGGTACACTCAACATCGGGGCAAACCAACCGTCCGGAAATTATACCAACACATCAGATCTGACTGTGACCATTACTTACCAGTGACCCTGATCTTCACCTCCATGGTCAGATCTATCGACTGAACCTGTCCTGCCTGTTCAACCACCAGTTCACCGCGCAGAGACTGGGTTCCGCTGCTTTCAATCACCCATCCGCTTTGCGTGTCGATTACCGAAGTGGCTTCTCCATTTCCCGATATCTGCTCCATACGCTGGGCCGTTTCCGATTTCGTGGCATTGGGATCTGGCATGATGACCGATTTTGCAGTAATGCTGGCCCGGTTATCCGATATTCCGGTCAGACGCTGCTGCACCGTGATAATGGCCCCCAGCTCCTGGCTGGGCTCCTCATCTGTCCAGACTGAAGGAATGGTCATCTCCCTGTCGGGAAACTTTGTCAGGCCTGCCTGCACCACACTCTTTATGGTATTCTGGCTGAACAATTGTTTGATCTGTTCTATGGATTGTTCCCTGCGGCGACGGGCATATTGTGTGGCCAGTATGCTGTCGGCTACTGTATAGAAGACATCCTCTGCGGGCATTTGTTCTATGACCTCTCCCCTGCGGGAAATGATCATTTTCAAAGGTTTGCCCATAAGGCTTTTAATAGCCTGTCCCAGGACATCCTCCCCTTCCGAGTCAAACACCTGGGATTGTCCCTGACCTTCTGATTTGACCGTGATTCGTGTAAGACGGGCTTCCACCAGGTATCCCTGCTCCACCTCTTCTGCCAGCGTCACAACAGCTCCTATGATCTGGTCTGTCTGTGTGACAAGATTCCCCATACCGGGAACAATCAGGTTCATCGTCTGGTTGACCTCCATAGATACCGGGTATTCCACCCCTTTAACCGGTTTGAATTCCAGTTTAACGCTTTGTGCCTGCATAGAAAGGGCGGCAAACACAAAGAACAAGCTTATAAGTCGTTTCATTGCTCTTTTCTTTAAATTTCCACAAACTTACAATTTATTCACTAATTTTGAAGTCAAACCACAACCTTATGAACAGAACAATCTTAATATTTATGATGCTTACAGCCTCTCTGGCTCTGCCACAATGCTCCGGCAACGGGCAGGACAAAGCCCCCCTGATCGGGAAAAACACCGAAATACCCGAAAATGACCTGCTTAATTCCACGCTCCTGAATCTCATGGGGCGCGTAACAGATCCGCAGGTTTCACCCGACGGGAAAAGAATTGTCTACGGAGTAACCTATACCTCTATTAAGGAAAACAAGCGTAACCGCGAACTATTTGTGATCAACGCCGACGGGCAGGACAACTGCCAGGTCACACAGACTCCTGCCAGCGAATCCAACGCCCGGTGGCTGGACAACGACCGTTTCGTCTTTACCTGCGAAGGCAAATTATGGATCATGCAGGCCGATGGAACCGGACGGCAACAAATCACAGGAACAGACAAGACCATATCGGAATTCAGCATTTCCCCCACCCGGGACAGGATCCTGTTCATTTCCATGGTCCCCTCTGCCGTAAAGCCCACAGACCTTGACCCTTCCCTGGATAAGTCCACGGCACGGATCATCGACGATCTGATGTACCGCCACTGGGATTGCTTTGTAGAAGAGATCCCCCATTCCTTTACAGCCCTGTTTGACGGGAAAACCCTTTCCAATGTGACCGATCTGCTGGAGGGCCAGCCCTACGAGCTTCCCACGCTTCCTTTCGGGGACATTGGGGAATTGAGCTGGAGCCCCGACGGAAAACGCATAGCCTACTCCTGCCGCAAACTAACCGGCAAAGATTACGCCCTCTCTACCAACACAGACATATACCTGCGTGACCTGGACACAGGACAGGAAACCAACCTGAGCCAGGGCATGATGGGTTACGATACCGCACCCAGGTTTTCACCCTGTGGCAATTTTCTGGTATGGAACAGCATGGAACGGGACGGGTACGAGGCAGACAAGAACCGGCTGATGATGTATTCCTTTGCAGACGGTTCCATAAAATACCTCACGGCCTCGTTCCGTTACAATGTAGAAGGGGTTACCTGGAGGGCCGACAGTAAAGTGCTGTATTTCAACGCCTGTGCCCAAGGGATCACCCAGCTTTTTGCCCTGGACACAGAAACAGGCAAGATCCGCCAGATCACCAACGGCTGGTACGATTGCAGTCCGGTTCAGATTTCTGCCGGTACAGGATTGGAAGAACGGCTCATCGGCACTTATGTTTCCATGTCCATGCCTTCCGAGGTGGTCTCTATTCACCCCGAATCGGGAGAATACCACCAGCTGACCTTTGAGAACAGCCACATACTGGACCATCTCACCATGGGACAGGTAGAAGAACGCTGGGTCACCACAACAGACAACAAGAAAATGCTTACCTGGGTGGTTTACCCGCCCCACTTTGATCCGCAAAACAAATATCCGGCTGTGCTTTTCTGTGCCGGTGGCCCACAGTCCACCCTTTCCCAGGGATGGTCCTACCGCTGGTGCCACCAGCTGATTGCTGCCAACGGGTACATTGTCATCCTTCCCAACCGCCGTGGTACAACAGCCTTTGGACAGGAATGGACAGAACAGATAAGCGGTGATTATACCGGCCAGAACATGCAGGATTACCTGAGTGCCGTGGACCACATGAAAAGCGAGCCCTTTGTTGACGGAAACCGGATCGCTGCAGTGGGTGCCAGTTATGGCGGATATTCTGTGTTCCACCTGGCAGGGGCACACAACGAACGTTTTGCGGCCTTCATTGCACACGCGGGCATTTTCAACACAGAGCACATGTACATGACCACAGAAGAGCTCTGGTTCCCGCACTGGGACAACGGGGGTGCCCCCTGGGACAAGAATCCCACAGCGGTGAACCACTATACCCAATCCCCGCATAAACGTGTTCAATACTGGAAAAAACCTATCCTGATCACCCATGGGGAACTGGACTACCGTATACCCGTGGACCAGGCCATGGCCGCCTTCAATGCCGCCAGGCTGCACGGGGTTCCTGCAAGACTGGTCCTTTTCCCCGACGAGAACCACTGGATACTCAAACCCCAGAACAACATGCTCTGGAATAAAATTTTCTTTGAATTCCTGGAGGTAAATATGTAGATTTTTACGATAAAGGCCTTTTTTTACATACCGGTGTTGTAGGTTTGGTGCGTTTAACCAATAATAACGCATTATGGAACAATCTATCAACAAAGTAGAATTGATGGGACGTGTGGGAGCAGATCCCAGGATCGGTCAGTCCGAGGAAGGAAGAAGGGTCATGAATTTCAATCTTGCTACCGGCGAGGTAATTAAAACAGGTTCGGGAACGCTCAAGGAAGAAACCACCTGGCACCGGGTCGTTGCCTGGGAGGGAAAGGACATAGCTCCTTTTGAATCGGTGAAAAAGGGAACCCGCCTGGCCATCACTGGCAAAATCCGGACCAATGCCTACGAAAAAGACGGCCAGCCCCGTTATATCCAGGAGGTAATAGCCCAGACACTCAGGGAAGTGATACCCCAAAAGCCCGGGGAAGTGGTCCCAAGTTAAAAAATTGTACATTTGCAGACATAATTACAAACCCGCATGCCACGAGAACTATTTATATACAATACCCTTACCAGGGAAAAAGAGAAATTTGAACCATTGGTTCCAGGGCATGTGGGACTTTATGTCTGCGGTCCCACCGTGTACGGCGATCCCCATCTGGGACATGCCCGTCCGGGGGTTGTGTACGATGTTTTTGTCCGGCTGTTGCGGGATCTGGGATATAAAGTCCGCTATGTGCGTAACATAACAGATGTGGGACACCTGGAAAACGACTCGGACTCGGGAGAAGACAAGATCGGCCGCAAAGCGCGGCTCGAAGAGCTCGAACCCATGGAGGTGGTTCAGTATTACACCATCCGGTACCACCAGGCCATGGCCAGCCTCAACACCCTGCCACCGAGCATCGAGCCAAGGGCGTCGGGCCATATAACAGAACAGATCGCCATGATACAACAGATCCTGGATGCCGGCATGGCTTACCATGTTAACGGATCTGTTTATTTTGACGTAGAAAAATACAACAGAACGAACCGTTACGGGATCCTTTCAGGACGGGTCCTGGAAGACCTGCTGGCCAACACACGTGAGCTGGAAGGCCAGGGCGAAAAACGTTTTCCTTTTGATTTTGCACTATGGAAAAAGGCATCCCCCGAACACATCATGCGCTGGCCGTCACCATGGAGCGAGGGTTTTCCGGGATGGCACCTGGAATGCTCGGTCATGAGCTCCAAATACCTGGGACAGGTTTTTGATATTCACGGCGGAGGCATGGATCTGCTCTTTCCGCACCATGAATGCGAACTGGCTCAGAATACCGTTACACGGGGAAAAGACAGCGTGCGGTACTGGATGCACAACAATCTGATCACCATCAACGGCCAGAAAATGGGCAAGTCCCTGGATAATTTCATCACCCTGGAAGCATTGTTCAACGGGACCCATCCGCTCCTGACACAATCATTCCATCCCATGACCATCAGGTTTTTTATCCTGCAGGCACATTACCGCGGAACACTGGATTTTAGCAACGAGGCGCTGTTGGCAGCCGGCAAAGGCCTTAAAAGACTGCTTCAGGCCCGCAGGGCAGCTGACGCGTTGCCTGTTTCAGAAGAAGCAGCCGTTTCCCCCACGATCCGGGAAACCGAAGAAAAGATCTACCAGGCCTTGTGTGATGACATGAACACCCCCATTGCCCTGGCTGCGCTATTTGATCTGGTCACCTGGATCAATACCGCTTCCGATGCGGCCCGGCCTGTTTCACCTGCAGACAAGAATCTTATTGAAAAAATATACAACCGGGTGGTGGACGGCATCCTGGGACTGAAGGAAGAAAGTGACCACAACCAGCTTCCCCTGATTGAAGGACTGGTAAACATGGTGCTGGAATTCCGGAATCAGGCAAGAGCTGTGAAGAACTGGGCAGAATCGGATCGTATCCGTGACCGGCTCTCCGGTCTGGGAATACGGATCAAAGACTCAAAGGAAGGTACCCGCTGGGAGCTGTAAGCCCCCGGATCAAACCGGGAAAAGCAGAATCACCTGTGAAAGCTGCACAGGCAAAGAGGGATACTGTCGCCTTTCAGTATCCCTCTTTATTTCGTGGCACAAGCAATGGATCTTCTGTTTGCATGAAAAAATTCCGCGTGCTCACCAATTTCGTTATCCATATCATACTCAAATTGCGTTCCAGAAACATTCCCGTTTTGCTATCTTACTGGTTATCAGACTTCTTTTTT